>Ga0070713_100000031_pt1 | contig 88727 bp, 80 predicted proteins | sample LARL82metaG_FD_65465 | JGI IMG/M metagenome (GOLD analysis project Ga0070713, IMG submission 65465) | Corn, switchgrass and miscanthus rhizosphere microbial communities from Kellogg Biological Station, Michigan, USA - LAR L8-2 metaG | ecosystem: Host-associated > Plants > Roots > Rhizosphere ... | reverse complement strand
CCTCTCACGTGGATCTTCCGGTCAACCAGTTCAAGCGTGCCATCGCTTCCGGCGTCACGCCGTTCGGCGCATGGCTGATGTGCGCCGCTCCAAGCACCGCGGAAGCGCTCGGTTGCGTGGGTTTCGATTTTCTCGTCGTCGACATGGAGCACACGCCGATCGATACGCCGCAGATGATCGGCATCCTGCAAACCATCGCCGGCACGCCCGCGCAGGCGGTGGTGCGCCCACCGTGGAACGACATGGTGATGGTCAAGCGCGCGATGGACGCCGGCGCGCAGTCGCTGCTGTTCCCGTTCGTGCAAACGCCCGACGAGGCGCGCCGCGCAGTCGCATCAACGCGCTACCCACCGCAGGGCGTGCGCGGCGTAGCCGGCACGCATCGCGGCAGCCGCTACGGGACGATCCCCAACTATCTGCAGCGCGCCAACGAGGAGATCTGCGTGATCGTGCAGATCGAGACGCCGTCAGCGTTCGACCAGCTCGAGGCGATCGCGGCGGTGCCCGGCGTCGATTCGATATTCATCGGGCCGGCGGATCTCTCTGCGTCGATGGGATTCCTGGGCGACATGGGCAACGCCGCCGTTCAGGACAAGCTGAAGGCGGGCGCGCAGCTGTGCCGGCGCATCGGCAAGCCGTGCGGCATCGTCGGAGCGAACCCCGAGATGGCCGGGCGCTTCGTCGACTTTGGATTCTCCTGGGTTGCGGTGGGATCGGACCTCGCATATGTCGTGACGCGCGGCACCGAGTACCTCGCCAAGATGCGCGGTTCCGCGCCGGCGGCACCGGCGAAGTCGCAAGCCGCGTATTGAGCGGCGCCTTCGAGCTTCGCGCCGGCGCGGCGCGGCTGGTGATCGCCCCGGAGGTCGGCGGATCGATCGCGCATTACGAGCACGACGGCACCCCGGTGCTGCGTCCGACGTCGGAGCACGCGCTCGCGGCGGGTAGCGTACGCGAGTTTGCGTGCTATCCGCTGCTGCCCTTCTCCAATCGCATCGCGGGAGCGACGCTGCATTGGGGCGGCGGTTCGTTCGCGTTGCGCCGCTACATGGATACGGACCCGAATGCCATCCACGGCAATGCCTGGCAGCGTGCGTGGCAGGTGGTCGAGCGCGACGAGCGCGGCGCGTTGCTCGAGCTCGTGCACGCGCCTGCTTCCGGCCGGAGCGAGGAGTGGCCCTTCGCCTATCGCGCGCAGCAGCGATTCATGCTCGACGCTGAAGGTGTCTCGCTGCATCTTCAAATGCGCAACGACGCTGAGCGCGCAGCACCCGCCGGACTCGGCTGGCATCCGTTTTTTCCGCGACCGCCCGGCACCGAGCTCGAATTCCGGGCGCAGGGCGTCTGGTACACCGACCGCGCGCTGCTGCCGATCGAGCACAGCATCGTTCCGTCCGAGTGGGATTTCGCCCAGCGGCGAGCGCTGGGCGATGTCGCGATCGACAACTGCTTCACCGGCTGGCGGTCGCCAGCACGCGTGCACTGGCCGGCGCGCGGCACAGCGGCGGAGATCAGCGCGAGCACCGAGTGCGAGGATCTTGTCGTCTACGTGCCGCCCGGACGCGATTTCCTTGCCATCGAACCCGTGACCCACATAACCGATGCCTTCAACCGCTCGTCGCGCGGCATCGCGGGCACCGGCACGCGAACGCTCGCGCCCGGCGAGTCCTTTTCTTGTACGATGCGGCTTTCCTTGCACCACAACCATCGATGACCTCGACGCTCGCGTGCGTGCTCGACATCAAGGCCAGCCTGGGTGAATGTCCCGTCTGGTCGGTCGCCGAGCAGGTGCTCTACTGGGTCGACATCAACGCTCCTGCGCTCAATCGCTTCGACCCCGCCAGCGGCATCAACACCGCGTGGACGATGCCGGAGTCGATCGGATCGTTCGCGCTGCGCATGCGCGGCGGATTCGTCGTGGCGCTGCGCAGCGCGATCTGGTTTGCCGATCGCGCCGGCAAGCTCGAGCGCAAGGTGATCGACGCGCCCTACGATCCGACGCATCACCGGTTCAACGACGGCCGCGCCGACGCACAGGGGCGATTCTGGGTGGGGTCGATGAACGAGAAACGCGACGCGGCCAGCGGCAAGCTCTATCGCCTCGATCCCGATCTGAAGCTCGCGACGATGGTCGAGGACATCACCATATCGAACGGCCTCGCGTTCACACCCGACGGACGCACGATGTACCACGCCGACACCGTAGTCCAAACCGTGTGGTCGTATGCGCTCGACCCAGCGTCGGGCGCGATCTCCGATAAGCGCGTGTTCGCGCAGTTCGCGGGCGCCACCGACCGTCCAGACGGCGCGGCGGTCGATCGCGAAGGGTGCTATTGGAGCGCGTTCTACCGTGGCGGCAAGGTGGTGCGCCTTTCGCCACGCGCGGAGTTGCTCGCGGAATATCCGTTGCCGTCGATGTGCCCGACCATGTGCGCCTTCGGCGGCTCCGACCTGCATACCTTGTACGTCACCAGCGCGCGTCAGCAGCGCGACGGGGCCGAGCTCGCGCGCTTGCCGCAGTCGGGTGGGCTGTTCGCGATGCGCGTGGATGTTCCCGGCCAGGTCGAACCCAAGTTCGCGGGCTGAGCCCCAGCGGTCTCGACCCCGTGCAATTCGACAACGCCGCCTTTCTCAGGCTCGATGCGATCGGGAGCATGGGCCAATCGAGCTCGGGCGCCTCGTTCGCGACGTCGACCGGCGACATTCTCGAAGTCGGTTGTCACGGTCCAGGCGTACTGCGCGTGCGCGTCGGCCCGAATACCCGTCCTGACTACGGGCTCGTGCTGGCGCGCGGACAGCGTTGCGACGTCGCTCAGCCATCGCCCGGCGTATGGACCTTCACCGCGGGCGATACCACGCTCGAGCTGACCGGCGCGCCCTTGTCGATGCGCCTCCTGCTCGACGGCGCGCCGGTGCTTACCACGATCACCGACCAGCACTTTCGCGGCTTCACGCGTCTGCCCGCGATCGGGCGCACGCGCAGCGGCGCGCAATGGATCGCCGCGTTCGCGTTGGCGTCCGCCGAGCCCGTCTACGGGCTCGGCGAGAAATTCGGTCCGCTCAACAAGCGCGGCCAGATCGTTCATTCACAGGTCGAGGATGCGCTCGGCGTGAACACCGGGCTGTCGTACAAGAATGCGCCATTTTGCTGGAGCTCGGCCGGCGGCAAGAGCGCATGGGGGATTTTCGTCAACACGCCCGCGCACGTGGTACACGGCGTCGGTTATCCTGATTGGTCGCACCGCTCGTACGGCGTGGTCGTCGACGACGAGGCGCTCGACCTGTTTCTCATCGGCGGACGCGACCCGGCGCAGATCATCGAACGCTACACGCAGCTCACCGGCCGCTCGCCGGAGATTCCCCTGTGGGGGCTGGGGCTGTGGGTGTCCAAGGCTTACTACAGCACGCCCGACGAAGCGCTCGCCGTCGCCGCCAAGCTTCGCCAGCGCAAGATTCCGTGCGACGTAATCACGCTCGACGGGCGCGCCGCGTGGGATGTGCAGACGCGGTTCGACTTCAAATGGGATGCGCAGCGCTATCCGAACCCGGCGGCATCGCTGGCACGTATCAAGGCGCACGGGCTGCGCGTGTGCGTGTGGGAATACCCGTACGTGTCGATTCATTCGCCGCTGTTCGATGAGCTTGCGTCGAAACGCTATCTGCTAACGCGCGAGACGGGCGATCCGTACGTGTTCGCGTGGGATACCTCCCCGGGAACGTCTCCGTTCGGACATGTGCTCACGCCGCTGCCCGAATCGGGCATCGTCGATTTCACCAATGCTTCGGCGTTCGCGTGGTGGCGCGACGCGCACGAAGCGCTGTTCAAAGCCGGCATCGATGTCATCAAGAGCGATTTCGGCGAGCACGTTCCCAACGACGCCGTCGCCGCCAACGGCGATCGCGGCCGAAGGCTGCACAACGTCTACCCGCTGCTGTACAACCGCTGCGTGTTCGAGGCCACGCGCAAGTTCGGTGGCAAGGACTCGCCGCCGATGGTTTGGGGTCGCTCCGGATGGACCGGCAGCCAGCGCTATCCGATCCAGTGGGGAGGCGATCCGCAGTCGGATTGGGAAGGCCTCGCCGCCAGCATCCGCGGCGCGCTTTCATGGGGCATGAGCGGCGTGCCTTTTCATGCCAGCGACATCGGCGGCTTCTACGGCTCGACGCAGCCTTCGCCGGAGCTCTACGTGCGCTGGCTGCAGATGAGCGTGTTCTCATCGCACATGCGCGTGCACGGCATCGGCGCGCGCGAGCCGTGGGCATTCGGTGAGGAAGCCGAGAACATAGCGCGCGAATGGATAGGTTTTCGCTACCGCTTGCTTCCCTATCTTCAAAGCGTCATCGCGCATTCGGTGGCGAGTGGCATGCCGGTGATGCGCGCGATGCCGCTCGCGTTTCCCGCGACTGCGCTTACCCGCGGGTACGAAACGCAGTTCATGTGCGGCGACGCGTTGCTGGTCGCGCCGATCATCAGTGCCGGCGGTGAAGTCGATGTCGCGTTGCCGCCGGGCGCATGGTACGACCTGACGACGCGCCAGCGCATCGCGGGCCGTCAGGTCATCCGTTATCGCGCGACGCCGGAGCGCTTTCCGGTATTCGGGCGTGAGGGCCACGCGCTACCGCTGGGCCCGGTCGTGCAGAGCACTGCCGAGATCGATCTCGCCCGTCCCCTCGACACGATCTACGTGTTCGGCAAGCCAACCAAGGCGCTGACTGGATTTTCGCAGGTGAGCATCTCCGCCGGCGAGCACGCCCAGGTCGACGCGAACGCCGGCGTCGCGGTCGAAGTGTTCGGCGATGGCGTCGGTGTGAGCGTGCAGCGCCGCGCGTCATGAGTTCACCGCCGGTCATCGCGGTCACCGCGGGTGAGCCCGCGGGCATCGGCCCGGACTTGTGCGTGCGCGTCGCCGAGCGTCGCTGGCCTGCGCGCATCGTGCTGGTGGGCGATCTGGAATGGCTGCGCGAGCGCGCGCGAAAGCTCGGCGTGGGCGTGCGGCTGGTTCCCTACGTGCCCACACGCGCGCTCGATGACGTGACGACCGAAGTCGCGCACGTCCCGCTCGCCGTTCCAGCGGTGGGTGGGCGCCTCGATGCGGGCAACGCGCGCGCGGTGATCGCCATGCTCGACCGCGCGATCGACGGCTGCATGTCCGGCGAGTTTGTCGCGATGGTAACCGCGCCGGTGCAGAAAAGCATCATCAACGATGCCGGCATCGGCTTCACCGGGCACACCGAGTACCTCGCCGCGCGCACGCACGCCGAGCATGTGGTGATGATGCTCGCCGGGCGCACCGCCGATGGCTGGATGCGCGTCGCGCTGGCGACGACGCACCTGGCGCTCTCCGCGGTGCCATCGGCAGTGACCTTCGAGGGGCTACTCGCAACGCTGCACGTGATCGAGCGCGACCTGCGCGCGCGCTTCGGCATAGCGAGGCCGCGCATCGCGGTGTGCGGGCTCAACCCGCACGCCGGCGAAAGCGGCTATCTCGGACGAGAAGAGATAGAGGTGATCGCGCCCGCGATCGAGGCCTTCCGCGCGGGCGGTGCCGAGGTGAGCGGACCGCTGCCTGCGGACACGATCTTCGTCCCGCATCATGCCCGCGCGTTCGACTGCATCGTGGCGATGTATCACGACCAGGGACTTCCTCCGCTCAAGCAGGCCAGCTTCGGCATGGGCGTCAACATCACGCTGGGATTGCCCATCGTCCGGACCTCGGTCGACCATGGTACCGCGCTCGATCTCGCCGCCGACCCGCAACGCGCGCGTTCGGCCGATCCGAGAAGCCTGTTCGCCGCCGTCGAGCTCGCGATCGAGCTCGCGCGCAGCGCGCCGGCTGCGCCGCCGAGCTCGCAGGCGCTGACGCATTGACGGAGCGCGCGGCGTGTACGACTGGCGCGCGTCGCACCCGAACATGCAAGGACACGTCGCCCGCAAGCGCTTCGGCCAGAATTTCCTGGTCGATGCGCACTACATTGCATCGATCCTCGCCGCGATCGCGCCGCGGCGCGGCGAAAACATCGTCGAGATCGGACCGGGTCTGGGCGCGCTCACCGGCGCGCTGATCGCCGCCTGCGGACACCTGGCCGCCATCGAGATCGATCGCGACCTGGCCGCGAAGATGAGCGCCGAGCACGGGACCGAGGCACTGAAGCTTTACATCGCCGATGCGCTCGACTTCGATTTCTCCACGCTGGGTCCCGATTTGCGCGTGGTCGGAAACCTTCCTTACAACATCAGCTCGCCGCTGCTCTTCCACCTCGCCGCTTTCGACGCGACGGTTCGCGACATCACGGTGATGCTGCAGCGCGAAGTCGTGCAGCGAATGGTGGCGCAGCCGGCGACCGCGGAGTACGGGCGACTGTCGGTGATGCTGCAGGCGCGCTTCGCGATTCATCGACTGCTGGTCGTGCCGGCGGGGGCGTTTCGGCCCGCACCCAAGGTCGAATCGGCAGTGGCGCGGCTGGTGCCGTTGCGCGCCGCGCGTCCGCACATCGACGATGAGGCGCTGTTCGCGAATCTGGTGAGCGCCGCCTTCGGCCAGCGCCGCAAGACGCTGCGCAACGCGCTCAGGACACTCGTGACGCCGGAGGAGTTCGTGCGCGTGGGCATCGATCCGGGCGTGCGCGGCGAAACGCTCTCCGTGGGCGACTACGTGCGGCTCGCCAACGCGCTGGCGCGCCGGTGACGCCGCGTCCGGGAGCTTAGAACAGCGTCGAGATCGTGCGTTCGACCCACGCCACCGGCAGCATAAGGATCAGCTGCCCGATGACGATGGCCACCAGTGGCGACAGATCGAGCGTGCCGCCGATCGGTGGCACGATGCGTCGGATCGGCGCGAGCACGCGAAAAGTCAACGCGTTGAGCACGCCAGCGAGGGGGCCGTCGGGCGCAACCCATGACAGGATCGCCTGGATGAAAACGGCGCCGATCATGATCCACAGCGCCGCCTTGAGCATCTCGACCAGCGCGAGCACGGCGATGAACGCCGCGAAGGCGGGCGTCCAGGCCGAAGTGCCCAGCGACGCAAGCGCCAGCAACCAGAGCACCTGCGCAATCCACGCGACCAGCAGCGACGCCCAGTCGTAGCCCGCCCGGCCCGGGATGACGCGGCGCATCGGCTTGACCGCCCAGTCGGTGAGTGCGATGGTCGCCTGGCCGAGCGGGTTGCGAAACGGCGCGCGCAGCCATTGCATGATGAAGCGCAGCAGCGCGGTATAGACGACCAATCCGAACGCGGTATTGATCAGGAAGCGAAGGGCGTCGGTCCAGGGCATGGCTTATTTTGCCTATTCGCTTCCTAACCGGTCGCCAAGCTCCTGCGCGCGCGCAGCCGCCGCCTTGACCGCGATCGCTATCGCGCCCATCACCTTGGCTTCGTCGAGCGCGGCCACCGCGCGCTCGGTGGTCCCGCCGCGCGAGGTGACCTGCGCGCGCAACACGGCGAGGTCGGTATCGCTCTGCTCGGCAAGGCGAGTCGCTCCCGAAAACGTGGCGATCGCAAGGCGGTGCGCCTGGGCCGAGTCGAAGCCGAGCTCGCGCGCCGCCGTTTCCAGCGCTTCGATGAAATAGAACACGTAGGCCGGTCCGCTGCCCGACACCGCGGTGACTGCGTCGAGCTCTTCCTCGCGTTCGCACCACAGCGTCGCGCCCACCGCCTCGAGCACCGCCGCCGCCTTGACCCGCCCTTCGGCATCGACGCCGGAAAGCGCGTAGAGCCCTGAGATGCCGGCGCCGATCAGAGCCGGCGTGTTGGGCATCGCCCGCACCAGGCGCCGATAACCCAGCAGCCAGCGCGAGAGATCGGGGAGACGAATACCAGCCGCGATGCTTAGAACGACCTGGCGCTTGAGCAGCGTCGCCAGCTCGCGCGCCACCAGGCGGACGCTCTGCGGCTTGACCGCGATCACGATCAGGTCGGCATGCACGATCGCGGCCGGCTCGACCTGGATGAAGGTCGCGACGCCGAAACGCGCCGAGATCGTCGCGCGTGCTTCGGGCTCGACATCGATCACCGCGAAAGACTTCGACGCGTCGCCGCGCGCGATCAGGCCGCCGATGAGCGCGCGCGCCATGTTGCCGCCGCCGATGAAGGTGATGTTCATGCGTCCGTCCGATCCATCCTGGGGTCGCCAGTATCGCTCAATCGCGGGTCACGCTCCGCCTGCGGACGAGGACCGAACAGCGCGCTGCCGACGCGCACCAGCGTCGCACCTTCCGCGATCGCGGCCTCCAGATCGGCCGACATGCCCATCGACAGCGTATCGAAATCGAACCCCGCGCCGCGCGCCCGCTCGTACAGCGCCCGCAGCATTGCGAACTGCGAACGCTGACGCTGCGCGTCCCCGGTTTCCTGCGCGATGCCCATGAAACCACGAAGCGCGAGCCGCGGCAGCGTGGCCACCTCGTCGGCCAGCCCGAGCGCAGCGTCGGGGATGCAGCCGTGCTTGCGCTCCTCGCCGCTGATGTTGACCTGGATGCACACGTTGAGCGCCGAGCTGCCGTTTGGGCGCGCGTCGGACAGCCGCTGCGCGATGGCAACGCGGTCGACGCTTTGCACCCACCCAAAGCGCGACGCCGCTGCGCGCGCCTTGTTGCCCTGCAGCGGACCGATCAGGTGCCACTCGATACCGGCGAGGTCGGCGAGCGTGTCCATCTTGGCCACCGCCTCCTGCACATAGTTCTCGCCAAAGGCGCGCGTGCCGACCTGGTACGCCCCCCGGATGGCCATTGCCGGCTGACCCTTGCTGACCGGCAGGAGGGTCACGCCGGCAGGATCGCGGCCCGCGCAACGCGCCGCCGCATCGACCCGAGCGCGCATGGCTTGCCACGTCTTCTCGTATAGGGTCATAATCTGATGACGTCGGCATAGGCAGCCGGGACATGTAATCAACAACTTGCCGCGCCCTAATTGGCGCGAGCTTACCTAAAGCTGCCCCCGCGCCGACGCAGGGATTATAAATGGACATTGCCGAGCTGCTCGCTTTCGCGGTCAAGAACAAGGCGTCCGACCTGCATTTGTCCGCGGGGCTGCCGCCCATGATCCGCGTGCACGGAGACATCCGCCGGATCAACCTGCCGCCGATGGAGCACGAGGACGTGCACGCCATGGTGTACGACATCATGAGCGACGCGCAGCGCAAGGTCTACGAGGAGATGCTCGAATGCGACTTCTCCTTCGGCATTCCCAATCTCGCGCGCTTTCGCGTCAACGCGTTCAACCAGGAACGCGGGGCCGCGGTCGCATTCCGGACCATACCCTCGAAGGTGCTCTCGCTCGAGGAGCTCAACGCGCCGCGGATATTCGGCGAACTCACCAACCGCCCGCGCGGGCTGATCCTAGTGACGGGTCCGACCGGGTCGGGCAAGTCGACCACGCTGGCGGCGATGGTCAATCACGTCAACGAAGGCGAATACGGTCATATCCTCACCATCGAGGACCCGATCGAGTTCCTGCACGAATCCAAGAAGTGCCTGATCAACCAGCGCGAAGTCGGACCGCACACCTTGTCGTTCGCCAACGCCCTGCGCGCGGCCCTGCGTGAGGATCCTGACTACATCCTGGTCGGCGAAATGCGCGACCTGGAAACCATCCGGCTGGCGCTCACCGCCGCGGAAACGGGCCACCTGGTGTTCGGCACGCTGCATACGAGCTCGGCGGCGAAGACCATCGACCGGGTGATCGACGTCTTTCCGGCTGCGGAAAAGGATATGGTGCGGGCGATGCTTTCCGAATCGCTGGTCGCCGCGATTTCGCAGACGCTGCTCAAGACCAAGGATCAGCAGGGACGGATCGCCGCCCACGAGATCATGATCGGAACCCCTGCGATCCGTAACCTCATCCGCGAAAACAAGGTCGCGCAGATGTATTCTTCGATCCAGACCAGCCAGGCCGCCGGCATGCAGACGCTCGATCAATGCCTGGTGGATATGGTGCGCCGCAACCAGGTGTCCATGGTTGAAGCGCGCCAGCGTGCCGTGAACAAGGATCTGTTCGGCGGCTGACCGCCTGCACCGGGAGAGCTCGCATGGAACGCGAAACCGCCACCAAGTTCACCCACGAGCTGCTCGATCTGCTGGTCAAGCAGGGCGGCTCCGACTTGTTCATCACCGCAGGCTTCCCGCCAGCGCTCAAGATCGACGGCAAGATCACGCCGGTCTCGAAGACCCCGCTCACGCCGCAGCACACCATCGAGATCGTGCGCAGCGTGATGAACGACAAGCAGGCCGCGGAGTTCGAGTCGAGCAAGGAATGCAACTTCGCGATCAGCCCGCCCGGGATCGGCCGCTTCCGCTGCAACGCCTTCGTGCAGATGGGACGCGTCGGCATGGCGATGCGCACGATCAACACGCATATCCCGACCTTCGACGAATTGAGCCTTCCGCCGGTGCTCAAGGACGTCACCATGAGCAAGCGCGGCATCATGCTGTTCATCGGGGCGACCGGCGCCGGCAAGTCGACGTCGATGGCGGCGTTGCTGGGCTACCGCAACGAGAACAGCTACGGGCACATCATCACGATCGAGGACCCGATCGAGTTCGTGCACGAGCACAGGAACTGCATCATCACCCAGCGCGAAGTGGGCGTCGACACCGACAACTGGGGCATTGCACTGAAGAACACGCTGCGCCAGGCGCCGGACGTGATCCTGATCGGCGAAATCCGCGACCGCGACACCATGGACTACGCGATTGCCTTCGCCGAGACCGGCCACCTCTGCCTGGCGACGCTGCACGCCAACAGCACCAACCAGGCGCTCGACCGCATCATCAACTTCTTCCCCGAGGAGCGCCGCCAGCAATTGCTGATGGATCTTTCGCTCAACATCCGCGCGTTCGTCGCGCAGCGGCTCATCGCACGGCGTGACGGCCGCGGCCGCGTCCCGGCGGTCGAGGTCATGCTCAACTCGCCGCTCATCTCCGACTTGATCTTCAAGGGCGACGTCTCCGGCATCAAGGAAATCATGAAAAAGTCGCGCGAGCTGGGCATGCAGACCTTCGACCAGGCGCTGTTCGACCTCTACGAGGCCGGCATGATCAGCTACGAGGATGCCCTGCGCAACGCCGATTCGCTCAACGACCTACGACTCGAGATCAAGCTGCACGGCAAGGACGCGAAGAACCGCAACGTCATGGCGGGGATCGGCAACATGGACCTGGTGCCGGACCAGGCCAACCCGCTGGCCGCCAATCGGTTCTGACCCGCGCGACGGGTACAAAAGGCGCGTCGCTCGGCTCCGCGCACAGGCCAAGTGACTTTGGCATTCGTTCGTGCCGTGGGCAGGGGGCATGTTAAGCTTTTGGCATAGCGTCACGGCATTTACCGGTACCGTCATGGCTGGCCTCGATCCAAATACCCTCGTTCCCACCGAGATCAAGCTGCACCAGGCCTCGCGGGTGATGGAGCTCAGTTTCGCCGACGGGACCCGTTTCCGGCTTCCGTACGAGTATCTACGCGTGTACTCGCCCTCGGCCGAGGTGCGCGGGCACGGGCTGGGACAGGAGACGCTGCAGGTAGGCAAGCGCGACGTGGCCATCGCCGAGCTCGAAGCGGTGGGCCACTACGCGGTCCGCCCGAAGTTCTCGGACGGTCACGAGAGCGGCATCTATTCGTGGGATTACCTGTACGACCTGGGCGTACGCCACGACGAGCTGTGGGCGCGATATCTCGCTCGCCTCGAGCTGGCGGGCGCGAGCCGTGACCCGGATTCGGCGGGGGCCGCCACGCCTTCGGCGCACGCCTGCGGCCATCACCACTAAGCGCGTTCATTTTCGTTCTTGAATGCGAACGACCGAGTCGTGAGCGAAAAGACGCACTTCGGCTTCGAGCAGGTCCCGCCCGATGAGAAGACGCGACGTGTGCGCGGCGTGTTCGAGTCGGTCGCCGGCAAGTACGACCTGATGAACGACCTGATGTCGGCGGGCCTGCACCGGGCGTGGAAGCGCTTCGCGGTCGAGACCAGCGGCGTGCGTCAGGGCGCGCGCGTGCTCGATGTCGCCGGCGGCACCGGCGATCTCACGCGGCTGTTCGCCGACCACGTCGGCGAGCGCGGCAGCGTGGTGCTCACCGACATCAACGGCGCGATGCTCGCCGGTGGGCGCGACCGCTTGCTCGACGAAGGCCGAATCGTCCCTGTCGTCCAATGCAACGCCGAAATGCTGCCTTTTCCTGATCGACACTTCGATTGCGTCTGCGTCGGTTTCGGCCTGCGCAACGTCACGCGCAAGGAGGTCGCCCTCGCGGAGATGCGCCGCGTGTTGCGTCCGGGCGGAGTCGCGCTGGTCCTCGAGTTCAGCCAGGTGTGGGGGCCGCTGCGCGCCGCGTACGACTGGTACAGCTTCAACGTTCTGCCGCGCCTGGGCAAGGTCGTCGCCAACGACGAGGCAAGCTATCGCTACCTCGCCGAATCGATTCGCATGCATCCCGACCAGGAAGCACTCAAGACGTTGATGCAGACCGCGGGATTCAATCGCATCGATTTTTTCAATCTTGCCGCCGGCGTCGTCGCGCTGCACCGCGGCTACGCGTTGTAAGCTGCAAGTGACTGATCCTGCGCGCGCCCTGCTCAATCGCACACTCGATCGCGAGCCCTGGGCGCGTGCGCGGCTGGCAGCACACTCGGGCAAAACCTTCCGCGTCGTGATCGGGCCGGCATCGTTCGCGCACGCGATCGACGCGAACGGCGAGCTCGTCGAAGGCAGAACCCCGGCAGAGCTGACGTTGACGATCTCGCCCTTGCGCATACCCTCGCTGCTGGCGCAGCCGGCGCGCTGGAGCGAGCTGGTGGAAGCGCACGGCGACAGCGCGCTCGCCGAGACCCTCGCAGGGATCGCGCTCACGCTGCCGATGTTCATCGATCAGGCGCTGGCGAGTGTGCTGGGTCCGGTCGTGGGATCGCGGGTCGCGGAAGCCGGCGCGCGCGCGCTGGCGATGCCCGGCTACGCGGCGCAGCGCTTCGGCGACAACGTCGCGCGCTACATCGGCGAGGAATCGCGCGCCGCGGTGCAAAAAAGCGAGGCCCTGCACTTCGCGGACGATGTCGACGCGCTGTCGCGAGAGGTCGACGCGCTCAGCGCCCGCGTCGATGCGTTGGCGTCCGAGGACGCGCCGAAGCGCTGAGCGGTACTTCGTCCGCAACGCCGCGTCCGATTTCGGCTCCGGCTGGGTGTCGACAGCCATCCCGTACAATCGCACGCATGCGTTCGTTGCGCCTGGCCAAGATCATGTACGTCGCGCTCAAATATGGGCTCGACGAATTCCTGCTCGGTCACGAGCGTTTTCGCTGGTTGCGCCCCACCGCGCGCACGCTGACTTTCTGGCGCACGTTCTCGCTGTCCCGGGGTGAGCGGCTGCGCCTCGCGCTTCAGGAGCTGGGGCCCATATTCGTCAAGTTCGGACAGATGCTTTCGACGAGGCGGGATCTGCTGCCTGCCGATATCGCCGATCAGCTCGCCCAGTTGCAAGATCGCGTTCCGCCGTTTTCCAGCGAGCAGGTGCGCGAGACGCTCGAGCGCGCGTACCGAAGACCCGTCGAGCAGGTATTCGCATCGTTCGATCGCGAGCCGGTCGCCAGCGCGTCGGTGGCGCAGGTGCACCTCGCGATCCTGCCCGACGGAACGCCTGCAGCAGTGAAGGTGCTGCGTCCCAACATCGCTGCCACCATCGAGAAGGACCTTGCCCTGATGCAGGCCGGCGCCACGCTGGTCGAGAAGCTGTGGTCGGACGGCAAGCGCCTGCGGCCGCGCGATGTCGTCGCCGAGTTCGAGAAAACCATCCACGATGAGCTCGATCTTGGCCGTGAGGCCGCCAACTGCTCGCAGCTGCGCCGGAACTTCCTGCATTCGCCGCTCCTGCTCGTGCCCGAGGTCTACTGGGACTGGTGCACCGGCGAAGTGATGGTGATGCAGCGCATGAGCGGCATCCAGATCAGCCGCGTGGAAGAGCTTCGCGCCGCGGGCATCGATGTGCCTCGCCTGGCGCGCGCAGGCGTCGAGATCTTTTTCACCCAGGTGTTCCGCGACGGGTTCTTTCATGCCGACATGCACCCGGGAAACATTTTCGTATCGGTCGAGCCATCGGAGCGCGGAAAGTACATCGCGCTCGACTTCGGCATCATGGGCACGCTGTCGGAGCGCGACAAGAGCTTCCTCGCGCAGAACTTCCTTGCCTTTTTCCGACGCGACTATCGCCGCGTCGCCACCGCGCACATCGAGTCGGGATGGGTTCCATCGGACACCCGCGTCGACGAGCTCGAGAGCGAGGTTCGCGCGGTGCTCGAACCGATATTCGACAAGCCACTCAAGGACATCTCGCTGGCCAGGGTGCTGGTCAGTCTGTTCCGCGCGTCGCGGCGTTTCAACGTCGAGATCCAGCCTCAGCTCGTGTTGCTGCAGAAAACGCTGCTCAACATCGAAGGCCTCGGACGCGCGCTCGATCCCGACCTCGACCTCTGGGTCACCGCGAAGCCTTTCCTCGAGCGCTGGATGATTGACCAGATCGGATGGCGTGCCCTGGAGCGACGGCTGCGCGACGAAGCACCATTCCTGGTATCAACGCTGCCGCTTTTGCCGCGACTCATCTATCAGCGGCTCTCCGCTCCGCCGGTGGCATCGGACGCGGCGCTGCTGACGCTCGCCAGCGCGCAGCGTGCGCGCAATGGGTGGATGGCCGTGCTGGCGTTTTTGCTCGCGTGTGTCGCGGGCTTACTGCTGTTTCAGATGCTGCGCTGATCCGGGCGGCTTGCGCGGAGTTCCGACCGTTGTCTCGTTCCACACGATCGCGACATCGGGCTGACGCTTGACCAGGCGCTCGAGCCACTGCTTCTGAGTCTTCGAGCGCACGCAGCCCTGCAAGGTGACGAACTTGCGCATCGTGGTCACCCAGACGCTGCTCGAGCGGAGCCGCGCATCGGCGCTGATTGCGGCGGCGACCCTTGCGTTGATCTCGGGGTCGCGCCGATACGCGCCTCCGCATTCGCAGGTGCCCGCGAGGCAGCACGATGTTCCCCGCTCGGCACGTTCGTGCGCCTGCACGCGCATCTCCTGCGCGCTCAATACCGGCGGTGAGGCCGGCGGACACGCGGCGAAGCCAGCGCTCGCCTGCACGAACGGGTCGAGCTGATAGCTGCGCTCGGTGCCGTCCGGCGGCGCCGCCGGCGCAGCGCACGCTGCCACTGCGTAGACCATCGACAACGCGGCCCACGCGACCTCGACTGAGGGACGCGGCGGCATGAACGGGCGCGAGGGATGACGCGACCGCGCGCAGGCGAGACGGCTCGTTGCAGGCATGGCGGCACCCCCATTTTGCTACAATCCGCCGTTCTTTCGAAGGTGGTCGACACCGTGATGGCGCTGCTCGAAATACAGAACGTCACCCGCCGCTTCGGCGGCTTCACCGCAGTCGACCAAGTAAATCTGAGCATCGACGCAGGCGAGTTCTTCACCCTGCTCGGCCCGTCGGGCTGCGGCAAGACGACGCTGCTGCGCATGATCGCCGGCTTCGACCTTCCTGATGGCGGCAGCATCCGGCTTGAGGGCGCCGACCTCGCCGACCTGCCTCCCGAGCGCCGGCCGGTGCGCACCGTCTTCCAGAGCTACGCGTTGTTCCCCCACATGAACGTCGAGAAGAACATCGCATTTCCGCTGCGCATGGCGAAGACCGAATCGGGAGAGATCGCGCGGAAGGTCGAAGCGGCACTCGAGGACGTGCGCCTCACCGGTTTCGGCAAGCGCTTTCCGCACGAGCTTTCCGGAGGGCAGAAACAGCGCGTCGCGATCGGACGTGCATTGGTCACGCATCCGCGGGTGCTGCTGCTCGACGAGCCTCTCGCCGCACTCGATGCGAAGCTGCGCGAGGAAATGCAGATCGAGCTCATTAACCTGCAGAAGGAAGTCGGCATCACGTTCGTCTACGTCACGCACGACCAGACCGAGGCGCTCGCGCTCTCGCATCGCATTGCCGTGATGAACGCGGGCAGGGTGGAGCAAGTCGATACACCGTCGCGCATCTACAGCTTCCCGCAGTCGCGTTTCGTCGCGGATTTCATTGGCACCTGCAATCTGCTCGACGGTCCCGTGACCGCGTGTGCGGACGGCACGGTGAGCGTCGATGTCGGCGGGCTCGGGGCAGTGCTGGTGAGGGAGCACGGAGCCAACGCCGGTTCGTCTGGCTCGATCGCGCTTCGGCCCGAGAAGATCCGCATCGCCGCACCCGCGGCCGAGATCGCGTCGGCTAACCGCTTTCGAGGGCACGTCACCGATCTGCTCTATCTTGGCGACGTCACCGTCTACAAGGTCAGCACCACCGGCGGTGCCAAGCTCGAGGCGCTCATGGCGAATTCGAGCGCCGGGACTACGCGGTTCTTCGAGGTGGGCGACGACGTGTCGCTGAGCTGGCCGGCCGACGCCGGTCACTTCATCGGGGCCTAACAATGACAGCCCGCTCCACGAAGCTCGGCAAATGGCTGGTCAGCGGTCCGCCGCTAGCCTACCTCGTCGTGTTCTTCGCAATCCCGACCCTGATCATGGTGCTCGCGTCGTTCCGGACGCCGGGCGATTTCGGTGGCCTCGCTCCGCTGGTCGAGGACGGAAGGCTCGATCTCAACCTCGAGAGCTACGCCCGCTTTTTCACCGATGCGGTCTACGCGCAGATCTTCCTCAAGTCGGTGGGATACGCGCTGGTGACGACGCTATGCTGTCTCGCGCTGGCCTACCCGCTCGCCGCGCTCGTCGCCGGCAGCGCCAAGCGCCACCGCGACTTCCTGTTGCTGCTCGTCATCCTGCCCTTCTGGAGCAACTTCCTTATCCGAATCTACGCTTGGATGATCATCCTGGGGCCGAATGCGGCGCTCGCGCGAACCGTCAACGGCGCGCTGCGCTGGTTCGGGCACGAGCCGGTGCCGCTCCTGTTCAGCTCGTTCGCGGTACTAGTGTGCCTGGTATACGTGCATCTTCCTTTCATGGTGCTGCCGCTCTACGCCAACCTGGAGAAGCACGACCGCGCCTTGCTCGACGCCGCGCAGGATCTGGGCGCAAACGCGTGGCAGCGCTTCTGGCGCATAACATTCCCGCTGTCGCTGCCAGGTGTGTATGCGGGCGCCGCGCTGGTCTTCATCCCGGCGCTCGGTATCTTTGCGATTCCCGACATCCTCGGCGGCCCCGGCGACAGCCTGATCGGCAATGTGATCAAGCAGCAATTCCTCGAGACGCGCGACTGGCCGTTCGGCAGCGTGCTATCCATCGTGCTCACCGTGGCGGCACTGCTGCTCGCCGGACTGGCAGCGTGGATCGGCCGCCGCAACCTCGGCGCGGAGCCGGTCCGTGCGTAACCGCCGCGTCGCGCTCTGGGTCGCCGCGGCCACGGGCTACGCGTTCCTGTACGTCCCACTGGTCATCGTCATTGTCTACTCGTTCAACGATTCACGGCTCAATGCCGAGTGGGTAGGGTTCACGCTGGATTGGTACGACAAGCTGTTTCACAATGAAGAAATGCTGACGGCGGCGGCGAATTCGCTCTTCATCGCGCTGATTGCCAGCGCGGTCGCGACGGTGCTCGGCACGATGGCCGGCATGGCGATGTACCGCTACAAGACGCGGCTGCTCCCCGTGCTCGTGCTCACGCCGATCGCCATTCCGGAGATACTCATGGGCGTGTCGCTGCTCATCTTTTTCGTGATGATCAACTTCACCCTGGGAATTTTTTCGGTAGCGCTGGCGCACATTGCGTTCTGCATAGGCTTTGTCGCAATCGTCGTGCGTGCACGACTTTCCGGCATGGACGAAAGTCTCATCGAAGCGGCACGCGACTGCGGCGCCTCGTCATGGCAGACCTTCCGTTACATCACGCTGCCGCTGATCATGCCGGGTGTCATCGCCGGAGCGCTCATGGCGTTTACGCTGTCCATCGACGATTTCGTGATCACCTTCTTCACCGCCGGCGCGGGTACCGTCACGCTGCCGCTGCAGATCTACTCGATGATCAAGATCGCAGTGACACCCGAGGTCAACGCGGTGTCGACGCTCCTCATGCTGCTCACGCTGGCGTTGATCATCATCGCGTCCAGGCTCACGCCCACATTGCTTCGTTCCGAATAGGAGATCGCCATGAAACGCCTGCTTGCCCTGTTCGCCTGCGTGCTGCTTGCGATGCCGGCGATCGCGAAAGACCAGCTGCATCTCTACAACTGGAACAACTACATCGCACCGGAGACGATCAAGCGTTTCGAGGAGTTCTGCAAGTGCGAGGTCGTGCAAACGTACTATTCGGACAACGAGGAGCTGCTGGCCAAGCTCGCAGCGGGCGCCAGGGGCTACGACATTCTGGTGCCGACGTCGAACGCGATGCAGGCACTCATCAAGGGCGGCCAGCTGAAACCGATCGACAAGGCGCAGCTGCCCAACCTGAAGAACATCAACCCGCGCTACATGAACACGCCGTTCGATCCGGGCAACCAGTACTCGGTGCCCTACGCGATGTCGACGACGATCATCGGCTATAACGACCAGAAGATGAAGGAGTTGGGGCTGCCCACCGATACGTGGGCGGTGATCTTCGACCCCAAGTACCTGCAGAAAGTGAAAGGTCGCGTGACAGTGCTCGACAGCTCCAGCGAGCTCTTCGCGGCGGCGCTCAAGTATCTCGGCTATTCGGCGAACGACGTCGACCCGAAGCACTGGGAAGAAGCCGCCACGCTGATCAAGAAGGCAAAGCCCTACTGGGCCGCATTCAACGCGTCCTCGTACATCAAGGAGCTAACCGTGGGGAACATCTGGCTGGTCCACGGCTACTCGAACGACATATTCCAGGCCAACCTCGACGCGCTGGCCGCGGGACGTCCGTTCAAGATCCTGCAGGGCATGCCCCAGGAGGGCGCCGTGCTGGCAGTCGACAACATGGTGATCCACAAGGACGCGCCACGTCCCGACCTCGCGCTCAAGTTCATCAATTTCATGCTCGAGGGCAAAAATTCGGCGGAGCTCACCAATCTCATCGGATCGGGCAATCCCAACCTGGACGCGGTGAAATACATCAAGCCGGACATCCTCAAGCATCCGGCGATCTTTCCGGACAAGACGGTCGAAGCGAAGCTCGAGCAGCTCACCGATCTCACGACTCAGCAGCGGCGGCTGCGCAACAAGCTTTGGACCGAGATCAAGGCATCGCGGTGAGCGCGACCAATCCATGACTGCGTTGACGGTCGAGCCGCTGCTGCCGCAACGGGTCGACGATTACCTGGCGTTCTTTGACCACGAGCGCGGGGCCGCCTTCGCGGACAATCCCGAGTGGGCAAAGTGCTATTGCCATTTCTACGAAGTGCCGCGTGCCATCGACTGGCCATCGCTATCCGCCGCCGACAACCGCGTGGCGCTGCGCGCGCGTATTGAGGTCGGCGAGATGGAGGGCTTCCTCGCCTACGACGGTACCGAGGTGGTCGGCTGGATGAATGCGCAGCCGCGCCACAAGCTCCCGCATTGCTTCGAGCGGATGCGCATCGCAGCGCCTGGAACACCCTGTGCGCCGTCGGACGCCGCGGTGATCGTGTGCTTCGTGATCGCGCCCGCGCGCAGACGAAGCGGGGTCGCTCGGGCCTTGCTCGCCGGCGGCGTCGAACAGCTCGCACGTCGGGGGATCAAGGTCATCGATGCGTTTCCGTTCAAGGCTGGCGATAGCGTTACGGGCGCCGACCACTACCACGGACCGCTGTCGCTGTTCCTGTCGGAGGGGTTCAGCGTGCTTCACGAGGAGGCAGAGCTGACAGTGATGCGCAAGCTCCTGTAAAGATCCGGCCCAGGTCACGCCGCTATAATGACGGCGCGAGCGGACCATCGCGCGCACACCAAGCCGATGCCTCCGCGCTCGAACTCGACGCACCTGCCGCAGTATTTCGCCGTGCTCTACGGCGCGATGATCGTGTACGCGAGTCTGCAGCCTTTCAGCGGCTGGGTGTTGCCGCTGCCGGGAACGCCGTATTTCCTGTTCGCGCCGTGGCCTCCGCGCTACACGCGTTTCGACATCGCCATCAACGTCATCGCCTACGTTCCGTTCGGCATAGCGGTCGCCATGATCGGGTCGCGCATGCCGGCGCGCGTTCGCTTCGCGCGTGCTCTGGCGGTCGGAGGGCTTCTGTCTCTGAGCATGGAAAGTGCGCAGATGCTCGCCCCCACCCGCGATTCGAGCTTGATCGATCTCCTCTCGAACTCCGCTGGCGCCGCGGTGGGAGGACTCATCGCGGTCGTGTTTTGCCGCATTCCGGGGCTGCGCTCGCAGGTCGGCACCTGGAGAAGACGCGTGTTTCTGGAAGGGCGTCGGGGCGATCTGGGGCTGGCGCTGCTCGGCGTGTGGCTGCTCGCGCAGGTCAATCCCGGCATCCCGTTGTTTGCCGCCACCTTCGATCCATCGCTCGAGCTGACCAGCGATCTCGCGGGGACGCTGCTGCAGGCCGCGCAGAGCGCATTCAACGTGGTCGGCGTCGGACTGTTTCTCGCACTGCTGGTGCGCCAGCGACAGTTTCTGTGGGGCGCGGTGCTTCTGCTGATCGGGATCGCGCTCATGCTCAAGGGTTGCGCGGCATCGCTGCTGCTTCGCCAGGCGGTCATGGAGACTTGGCTCAAGCCCGGCGTCCTCGCCGGCATCGCAGTCGGCTCGGTGGCGCTGCTGGCCGCGATCACGCTGCCGCGGCCGCTGCGCACCAGCGTCTGCGCGATCGCGCTGCTCTCGTCGCTGATCGCGCCGCTGCTGGCGCCCGACATGTGGCAAGCGCGCGCTCCGATCGCGCTGTTCGATTGGCCTTACGGACAGCTGCTCAACTTCAATGGCCTGACGCACGCAGTTCTCGTGGTGTGGCCAGTGCTCGCCAGCACGTATCTGCTCTGGCTTGCAGGCCAGCCTGGATGGGGACATACGACGGCTGGAGAAGACGCTCGCGTATAATGTCATGCTCGATCGCTGATCGTCCCATGAGTTACTACAAGCATCACGTTTTTTTCTGCCTCAATCAGCGCGATCCGCCCGAGGCCTGCTGCGCCAATCACGACGCCGTCAAGCTGCAGGGCTACGCCAAGAAGCGCATCAAGGAGCTCGGGCTCGCCGGCAAGGGCGCGGTGCGCATCAACAAGTCGGGGTGCCTGGACCGCTGCGAGGAGGGGCCGGTCCTGGTCGTTTATCCCGACGAGACCTGGTACACCTACGTCGACCGCGACGACATCGACGAGATCATCGATTCTCACCTCGTCAACGGTCGCGTCGTCGAAAGGCTCAAGATTTGACGCGCGGCGAGACGCGGTCGAGCATTGCCGGCCCCGTCGGTGCTCTCGAGATCGCGCTCAATGTTCCCGATTCGGGCACGCGCGGCATCGCGCTCGTCGCGCATCCCAACCCGCAGCAGGGCGGGACGCTCGACAACAAGGTCGCGCAAACGCTGGCGCGAACGTTCATGGCGCTGGGCTATGCCAGCGTGCGCTTCAATTTCCGCGGAGTGGGTGCGAGCGAAGGGGCGTTCGACAACGGCAATGGCGAAACCGACGATGCGCTCGCTGCACTCGCCTTCGCGCAGCGCGAGTTTCCGGCGCTCTCGGCGTTGCCACCCGTCCTCGCCGGCTTCTCGTTCGGGGCATACATCCAGACTCGTGTTGCGCGCATGGTCGCGGCCGAGCGCATGGTGCTGGTCGGCCCTGCTGTGAAGCGCTTTCCGGTGGAAGGCGTGGCCACCGGCACGATCGTCATCCATGGGGAACAGGACGACGTCGTTCCGCTCGCCGATGTGTTCGAATGGGCGCGCCCGCAACACCTGCCCATCGTCGTGTTTCCTGGCTGCGGGCATTTTTTTCATGGGCGTCTCGGACAACTGCAGCAGACCATCGTCGGCATGTGGCGCGCTCAGGGCGCATGAGCGCGGACAGCGGGGTATGAACCTGTCCGACCAGGTCGTGCTGTCGGTAGCCGGACTGCGCAAGTCCTACGGCAGCAACGAAGTCGTGCGCGGGCTCGATTTTGCGATCCGGCGAGGCGAATGCTTCGGGCTGCTCGGTCCGAACGGCGCCGGCAAGACGACCACGTTGCGCTGCTGCCTCGGCCTCACCGATCCCAACGCCGGATCGATCACGCTCGTCGGCGAGCCGGTGCCGAAAGCCGCGCGCGAGGCGCGCATTCGTGTCGGCGTCGTGCCGCAACTCGACAACCTCGACCCTGATTTCACCGTGGTCGAGAACCTGCAGATCTACGGGCGCTATTTCCGGTTGCCGGACGCGCTCGTCGATAAGCGCATTCCGAGGCTGCTGGAATTCGCCGGGCTCGGTGCCAGGGCCGGTGTCAGCATCCGAACGCTTTCGGGTGGCATGAAGCGCCGTCTCACGCTTGCCCGCGCGCTCATCAACGATCCCGAGCTGCTCATTCTCGACGAGCCAACCACCGGCCTCGATCCGCAGGCGCGGCACCTCATCTGGAACGGACTGCGCCAACTGCTCGCGCAGGGCAAGACAATCCTGCTGACGACCCATTTCATGGATGAGGCCGAGCGCCTGTGCTCGCGGCTCGCGGTGATCGATCACGGCATGATGATCGCCTGCGATACTCCGCGCGCGCTGATTGCGGCGCACGTCGAGCCCGAAGTGGTCGAGGTCTATGGCGACGACGTGCGCGCATGGGTCGAGGCACGCGGGCGACCGCTGTGCGAACGTCTGGAGGTCGCCGGCGAAACTGCATTCTGCTACGCGCGCGACGCCGCACCACTGCTCGCCGATCTCGCACGAACCAATGCGGTACGCTACCTGCACCGGCCCGCGAACCTCGAAGATCTGTTCATCAAGCTGACCGGCCGCGAGCTTCGCGATTAGCGCGCTCGCGGCACCGATCCACTCAACGGCCTGCCCACCCTTGTACAGCGACGACGATCTTTCCGCGGCCGTGCAGGCGGGCATCCTCACCGAGGACGCGGCCCAGGCGTTTCGCGCGCATGTCGCGCAGCGGAAAAGCGCGCCTGCGCTCGACGAGGAGCACTTTCGGCTGGTGACCGGGTTCAACGACATCTTCGTCGTGATCGCTTGCCTGCTGATGCTCGCCTCGGTCGCATGGCTGGGCGGGGCGATCGCGCCCCCGCTGGGCGCGCTTGCGGTGTCGGCGGTGGCGTGGGCGCTGGGGGAATTCTTCATCCTGCGCCGGCGCATGGCGCTGCCGGCGATCGTGCTGCTGCTCGCCTTTACCGGCGGCATCGTCGCGGCCGGCTTCGTGATCGACGGCAAGTCGACCGCAGCGCTCGCCCTCGCCTGTGCAATCGCCGCCGTGGCGACCTGGCTGCACTGGCGCCGCTTCCACGTGCCCATCACCGTTGCGGCGGGCGCCGCTGCGGTCGTCGGCTGCGCCGTATCGCTATTGCTCGTGTTTGTTCCCGCAACCAAGGCCTTCACCAATCTGCTGTCGCTGCTGGCGGGCATCGGCGTATTCGCGCTGGCGATGCGCTGGGACGGCGCCGACACGCGCCGCGAAACGAGGAAATCCGACGTCGCGTTCTGGTTGCATTTGCTCGCGGCGCCGCTTCTGGTGCGCCCGATTTTCTCGGCGCTCGACGTCTTCGCAGGAGCGACCGATCTGCGCCAGGCGATTGCGGTGGTGGCCGTCTACGTCGCGATCGCCATCGTCTCGCTGTCGATTGACCGCCGCGCGCTGATGGTTTCGGCGCTGATCTATGTGCTCTACACCTTCAGCGATCTGCTCAGGCAATACGGCGTGGTCAGCCTTGGTTTCGCGATCGCGGCGTTCGTCATCGGCTCGGGATTGCTGCTGCTGTCGGCGTTCTGGCATCCGGCGCGCGCGCGCGTGATCGGGTTTTTTCCCGATGGTCTACGGCATCGCCTGCCGCCGCTGCGCTGAGCAAACCGAAGCGACAGGCTGCGTCACAGCCCGAAAATGCGTCGTGCATTGATGCCGCGGACCTTGTCGCGCGTCGGGTCGGGCAGCGCATCGACTCGCGCGAGGCAGCCCGGCATGTCACCGATGGTGTGGGGGTAGTCAGACCCGTAGAGGACGTTGTCGGCACCGAACTGCGCGATGCACAGCTCGAGCACGCCCGGCGCAAACACCACCGCATCGGCGCTGATGCGCTGCATGTACTCGCTCGGGCGCGCCGAGATCTTTTCGCGGCACGCCGGGATGTTGTCGAAGCACTGGTCCATGCGCGAGATCAGGTACGGCAGCGCGCCGCCGCCGTGCGCGGCGATGATGCGCAAGCCGCGGTATCGGTCGAAAAAACCATCATAGATCATGCGCGCCACCGCCAGCGAAGTGTCGAACGTGAACCCGATCGAGGCGGTGAGCTGGAAGCGCTGCATGTCCATCGCGGCGACCCCGGGCGGTGCCGTGGGATGCACCAGCACCGGCAGAGCCCGCTCGTCGATCGCGGTCCAGATGCGCTCGAATGAGGGGTCGGTGAGCGGCTTTCCATCGACGTTGGCAAGCACCATCACGCCGACCGCGCCCGCTGCCGCGGCGCGATCGAACTCGGCCAGCGCAAGCTCCGGATACTGCCACGGCAGCGACGCGAACCATTCGATGCGTCCCGGGTACGCGACGCGCGCCGAGGTCATGTCGTCGTTCATGATGCGCGCCGCCTCGAGGCTCACTTCGCGGCCGCCCCAGTAGCAGTTGGGGCACGTGAGCGACACGATGCACACGTCGACGCCACAGTCGTTCATCGTCTTCAGGCGCAGCGCGTAGTCGAACATCGCCGGCACCGGCGTCATGAACGGCGCTCCATCGAGGTGGATTGCGCGCAGGCCGCCGCGCACCTGCTCCACGCTGTAGCGCGGCGCGCCGTGCGTCTGCAGCAGCGAGAACCACGCCTCGGTGAGGCAATGGGTATGAACGTCGATGACCGGACTCATGCGCTGCACGACTCCATTTTTTGAACTCTCAATCCACCTTCGCGCCGGAATCCCTGATCGCCTTCGCCCATCGCGGCTGCTCCGCCGCGATGGTCGCTGCGAATTGCTCCGGTGTATGCGCCGCGATCGGCTCCATGCCGAATTTGAACAGCTGGGCCTGGAACTCCGGCGTGGCCTGGACTTTTTGCAGTTCCGCCGACAGACGCGCCACGATCTCGCGCGGCGTTCCCGCCGGAGCGACGATGCCCTGCCACGCCTGCCAGTCGTACCCCGCCACGACGTTGGCGATCGGCGGCACGCTCGGCAGCAGCGTGCTCTGGCGCGCTACCGAGGTTCCCAGCGCCATGACTTTCCCGGCCTGTATATTGGGCACGGCGACGGTCGCGTCCGCGAACATGACCTGGATCGATCCGGCGAGCAAGTCGGTCAGCGCGGCGGGAGTCCCCTTGTAAGGAACGTGCTGGATCTCGAGCCCGTACTCGGCCTTGAGCGCTTCCATGAACAGGTGATGCGGGCTGCCATTCCCCACCGAAGCGTAGTTATACCTGCCGGGATTTTTTTTGATCGCGTCGATCATCTCGCGCACGTTCTTCGCGGGGAAGGACACGTTGGCGATGAGAAAGAAATTGACCGTGCCGACCTGCGAGATCGGAACGAAGTCCTTTAGGGGGTTGATCGGCGACGGCTGGTACATCAGCGGGCTGATGCCCAACGTCGTGCTGGTCGCCATCAGCAGCGTGTAACCATCTGCGGGCGCCTTGGCGACGAATTCGGCGCCGACCAAGGTGCCGGCACCGGGCTTGTTGTCGACGACCACTGGCTGCCCGAGCCCCGACGCGAGACGCTCGCCGATCGCGCGCGCGAGCAGATCGGTGAGCGCGCCGGGCGGATACGGCACCACCAGCTTGATCGGCCGCTCCGGATACGACTGCGCGGAAAGGGGTATCGCAACCGACGCCGTCAGCGCGACAACCACGCACGTCCACGCCCTCAACCACCGTGCTTTTCGATTCATGCGCATCCGCTCCGGAATCGCGCCACGGTACGGGAGCAGCGCGCGCGGTGTCAAGCGCTGCGCGGCGATGCGACGGGTTGTGCGAGCGTGTCAGGTCGATCGACCGCATCGAGCCCGGTGCACGTCGCGGCGGTATACTTCCGCACCGCTCATGTCGACTGCCTACGCCCCGTCTCGCCGTTTCGAACTCTCGCTGCGCTGGATCCCGGTGTGGCGGCGAAATCTTCTTGTCTGGCGAAAGCTCGCGATCGCGTCGGTCCTGGGCAACATCGCCGATCCGCTGCTGTACATGCTTGCGCTCGGCTACGGCATCGGCAGCTTCGTTCCTGAAATCGGAGGCATGAAGTACATCGCCTTCATAGGCACCGGCATGGTGTGTCAGAGCGCGATGTTCACCGCCTCGTTCGAAGGCATGTATTCGGCATTCTCGCGCATGCATGTACAGCGCACATGGGACGCGATCATCAACGCGCCGATCGCACTCGATGATGTCGTGTTCGCGGAGTGGATCTGGGCCGCGTCCAAGTCGGTCATCTCGGTCGTCGCAATCCTGGTGGTGATCATGGCGCTCGGCTTCGGTCACTCTTGGCTGGCGATCTGGGTGATCCCGCTCGGGTTCGTCGTCGGCCTGACGTTCGCGGCGTTCGGCCTGGTGATGACGGCGCTCGCCCAGAACTACGACTTCTTTACCTACTCGATGACGCTGTTCCAGACGCCGATGCTTCTGCTGTCCGGTGTGTATTTTCCGGTCGACCAGATGCCGCCGGTGCTGCGTGGAGTCGCCGCCGCCTTGCCGCTCTCGCACGCGATCGACATCGCTCGTCCGCTGCTCGCCGGGAACGTGCCGTCCAACGTCATGCTGCACCTGGCGGTGCTGCTCGCGTACGCGATCGTCGCCTACGCCGTCGCGCTGCTGCTCATACGCCGGCGTCTGCTCCGGTAGATCCTGAGGAACGCGATGCTCTGGGTGAAGTCCTTTCACGTCATATTCATGGTGACCTGGTTCGCCGGGTTGTTCTATCTGCCCCGGCTGTTCGTCTATCACGCCATGGCTACTGACCCCATCGGCATCGAGCGCTTCAAGCTCATGGAGCGCAAGCTTTACTTCGGCATCATGACGCCGGGGGCTATCCTCACCATCGTGTTCGGCGTGTGGCTTTGGCTGGGTTATGGGATCACCGGCGCATGGCTGCATGCAAAACTCGCCCTGGTCGCCATCCTGGTCGTGCACCACGTTTGGCTGGGCAAGCTCATGAAGGACTTCAAGCACGATCGCAATCGTCACGGCGACGTGTTCTATCGCTGGCTGAACGAGATTCCCGCGCTGCCGGTGTTGATCGGGGCGGTGCTGCTGGTCGAGCTCAAGCCGTTCTAATGATCGATCGTCGCATCGCTTCACTCGCCGTCGGCCGGCGCGCCAATCAACCGGCCCGGGCGCGTCTCGCCCGTTGACATGGAACGTTTTTTCGCACCGTGTCCGCGCGGGCTGGAAGGCGTGCTCGGCGAAGAACTGGCGCAGCTCAACGCCAGCAACATCGCCGCGACCGACGGCGGCGTCGCGTTCAGCGGCGATTTCAACCTCGCGTATCGGGCCAACCTCGAGAGCCGGATTGCCAGCCGCATTCTATGGCAGGTTGGTCACGGCCCCTATCGCGATGAGAACGACATCTATGCGCTGGCGCATGCGCTCGACTGGCCGCGCTGGTTTCGCGCCGATCGGACGCTGCGCGTCGATGTCGCGGCGACGCGCTCGCCGCTGAAAAGCCTTGAGTTCGCCACGCTGCGCATCAAGGACGCGGTGTGTGACCGCCACCGCGAAGCGGGTGGCGTCCGGCCCTCGGTCAGCAAGGAGCGCCCGGACGTTCGCGTGCACGCTTACCTCACGACGTCCGACGCGACGTTCTACCTCGACACCTCCGGCGATCCGCTGTTCAAGCGCGGTCTGCGTCGCGAGACCACCGAAGCGCCACTGCGCGAAAATCTCGCCGCCGGGTTGCTGAGGCTCGCGCGCTGGACCGCGGGAACGCCGCTCCTGGATCCAATGTGTGGCGCGGGCACGATCGCGCTCGAAGCGGCGCTCATCGCGCTCGACATCGCTCCGGGCCTCAAGCGCACCTTCGGATTTCAGAAGCTCGCCTGGTACGACGGACCCGCGTGGCAGCGCATCAAGCAGGCCGCGCAGCGGCGAGCATCGCCACCGTCGGCGACGCAGATCCATGCGAGCGACAGCGACGAGCATGCGCTCGCGTCCTGTCGCGCCAATCTGGTCGCCGCAGGCGTCGACGGCGCGGTCGTCATCGAGCACGCGGACGTGCTCACGCGCAGTGCACCCGCGCCGACGGGCGTCATCGTCAGCAATCCGCCGTATGGCGTTCGCCTCGCGGGCTCGGTGGCACTTGCGGAGTTTTATCCGCGCCTGGGCGACGCGCTCAAGCAACGCTTCGCGGGATGGACAGCGCACTTGCTGAGCGCCGACCGCGAGCTCGCGAAATTGATCGGGTTGAAGCCCAGTCACCGCATTCCGCTGTACAACGGCGCGCTCGAGTGCAGGCTCTATGAATACCGCATCGTCGCCGGGTCGATGCGAAACCCGGCGACCGCTCCCGCGCAATGATAGAATCGACGCATGGTCGCCTTCGAGTCCTGCCCATGATGCTCCCCAGCCGCCACTACGTTTCCGAGCACACGCAATTCATCCGCGAGCTGCTCAAGGCGAGACCGGAGATCGTCCAACAGCAACGCGAGGGACGCGCGATCTGGTGGGACAAAACGCCGCGCGCACTCGCCGAGGAAGCCCGCATGGACCAGGGTCGCGTCGCGCAGCTGCCCTACGTCTACGACGCCAAGGATTAGACTCTTGGCGGCTGCCTAGCCGGCAGCGCGCGGCCTATGCTGCCGTCGCACCTCGCCGTAAATGAAGTAGCGCGTCGTCTGCTTGAGCGTTGCGCGCCAGCCGACCGTGGTGAGCCTCGCGGCCAGCGCATCCGGCGTCCAGAAAACCTTCACGATCCGGAATTCACGTCCGTCGTTGAGCTTTCGGGAGACGACACCGGCTTCGCGCCGCGGTAGCGCGTGATCACGCGCGGTCGACGTGGCGTCGTAGGCCGAATCCACCAGATAGACCGATCCGCCGGGCGCGAGCGCATCATCGACCAGGCGCCAGAACGCATCGAAGCGCCCATCGGGAACATGCGAAAGCCAGAACGTGAAGACGACCGAGTCGTAACGCTGCCGCGGTCTCCATTCAAATAGATCCGCAGCGACGTAGTCGACATCCGCCGAGTGCACGCGGGCGCGGTTCAGGTCGATGACTTCGCTCGACGCATCCACCGCGGTGAGGTGCTCGACATGTCCCGCGATGCGCCGCGTGAACAGGCCGGTGCCGCACGCGAGCTCGAGCACCCGTCGTGGGCGCACGCCGGCGAGCCAGCGGTCGAACGCCGCTTCGGCGGCCGCTGTCTCAGCATGCCAGTGCGCGTTGAAGGCATCCCCGCGGTCGTAGCGGCCGAGGCGAAACCACCACTCGTCGTACTCGCCGGCACGCGCGCGGTAGTAGTCGATCTGGTCGTGCAGGATGTCGTCGTCCGGCATGCGCCTGATCTAGGTGGCTCGCCCGGAGGCTCGCATCGCGGGCTCAGAGCCAGTGTGCCACGCCGACCCTGGCTTCGCCCGCCGGCGCCGACTCGCAATTCCCGGTCGATCCCCGCTTTCGCGGGGCCCCTCGCCCGGAGGCTCGCGTCGCGGGCTCAGAACCAGTGTCCCTCGCGTCGACCCCCGGCTTCGCCCGCTGGCGCCGACTCGCAATTCCCGGTCGATCCCCGCTTTCGCGGGGCCCCTCGCCCGGAGGCTCGCGTCGCTATTTGTCGTCCAACCGTATTTCGACGTAGGCCCGGTCGCGGACTTCGCGCACCCAGGCCTGGAATGCTTCGTCCGCCTTGCGCTGCTTGATCGCAAGCTGCGCCTCGGCGCGCTCGCGCTCCGCGGTCACGTCCTGCTTGCGTCGCTCGAGCACTTCGATGATGTGCCAGCCAAACGACGAGCGCACCGGCGCCGAGATCTGACCGATGGCGAGCTTGTTCATCGCGTCCTGGAACTCGCCGACGGTGTCACCGGGGTTGAGCCAACCCAGGTCGCCGCCCTTCGACGCAGAGCCGTCCTCGGAATTGAGCCTCGCGAGCTCCTCGAATTTGGCGCCGGAGTCCAGCCGGTCCTTGAGACGGTCGATCTTGGTCTTCGCATCGGCTTCGGAATTGAGCTCGTTGACGCGAATCAGAATGTGACGCGCATGCGTCTGATCGACTACCAGAGTGTCGTTCTTGCCGCGCTTGTCGATGAGCTTGACGATGTGAAACCCGCTCGCGCTGCGGAGCACCGGCGAGACTTCGCCCGGCTTCATCTTCCGTACCTGCTCCGCGAACACCGTCGGCAGCCGCGCACCGGCGCGCCAGCCCAGATTGCCGCCGCGCAGCGCATCGCTCGCGTCGGAAAACCCGGCCGCGACCTGGCCGAAATCGCCGCCACTCTTGACCGCGCGCAGCGCCTCTTCAGCGCGCCGGCGCTTGGCCTCGATCTGGTCGGCGCTCGCCTGCTCGGGAACGAGCACCAGGATATGCGCGATCTCGTACTCGCCATCGCCTGCGTTCTGCGCCTTCAGCGTCGAGAGATACTGCTCGACTTCGGTATCGCTCACCGTCAGGTGGCTGTCGACCTCGCGCTCGCGCAAGCGCTGCATCACCAGCTCACTGCGGATGTCTTCGCGGTACTTGTCGTAGGTGATGTTTTCCGCGGCGAGTGCCTTGCGGAAATCCTCGGGGCTCAGCTTGTTGTCCTGTGCGATGCGTTGCATAGCGCGCTCGATCTGCGTGTCGTCGACGCGCAGTCCGGTCTCCTTGGCGAATTGCAGGAGCGACCGCTCTGTGATTAGGCGCTCGAGCACCTGCTTGTCGAGCACGTCGCCCGCCGGCGGCTGTACGTTCTGCTGCTTCATCTGGCTGAGCACGACGCGCTTGGCATCGTCGATGTCGTGCTGCGTGATAGCTTCGTCGTTGACGATGGCAACGACGCGATCGACGCTGATCGCCTTGGTGGTGGTTGCCGGGCGCGTCACCGCAGCGGGCTGCGCCGACGCACCGGAAGCGACGGCCGCCAGCAAGAGCGCGAACAGGATCTCGATGAGATCGCGCATGATGTTCATGCTAAAACTCCGGGAAAAAATTGGCCGGCTTGTCGCCGACCGGGCGCAGCGCAGGATCGTTCGCGGTCGAATAGCCCGGGACGCTGCGTCGGAGGACGTCGCCGGGATTGGTCCCGAGGCGGGCGAGGCCGTTGAGCTCGAGCTGCACGAATACCGACGTCGAAACCTGCTGCGTGTTGGTCTGCAGCCGTTGCGCGGCAATGCGAAATACCCAGCAGCCGCCATTGTACTCCAGCCCGATGACCCCCTCCAGTGTCTTGGCGTCGACCAGTGAATAATTCCATCGCCCGATCGCCGACCAGTTGTCGAGAAAAGGCACCTGTCCGGAAAGATCGATCTGCTTCAGCTGCGATACCTGGCCGCTGGAATCGACGTATTGGCGGATGTAGCGATACGCAAGGTTGAGCACGCTGCCGGTGGCAGGCTGGTAGCGCCCTGCAACATCGAGCTCCTCGGTCTGGTGCGGGCTCGGCTGGTACACCAGCAATCCGGCTGCGCTCCACACGTCCGACAGGCGCGCTTCACCCGACACCAGCAAGTTGGACGTGTGGGTCGTGGGCGGCGGTTCGTTGAGCGTCACCTGCGGGATCGTGAAGTAATACTGCTGCCCGACCGCGAAGCGCATCCGCTCGTCGCCGGTCACCGGATCGAGAAAGCGTGTCTGCAGCGCGAGCGTCAACTGGTTGGCGTCCCCGATGCGATCGCTGCCGAGATACCGGTTGGCGGTAAACAGGTGCGAGAAATTGAAATCGTCGGTGGCGGTGTCGAAGTTCGGATAGGTACTCTGGTTGCGGTACGGGATCTCCACGTAGAAGGCGCGCGGCTCCAGCGTCTGGATGAACGAGCGTCCCAGCCATTCCGCGTCGCGCTCGAAGACGAGCCCGGTGTCGATCGTGGTGATGGGCAATACGCGATTGAAGTTCGTGGGCGTCGGGGGTGTCGTGGATGGCGCAACCGGCTGGTCGAGATCGTAGTTGGTCATGTGCAGTCCTGTTTGCGCCGTGAAAAACCACGAACTGCCCTGCTTGGTCCACGCCACTGTCGGGTAAAGGATGCTGCGATTGCCGTTCGGGGTCAGCGCGGGCTGATGGAACCGAACGAACTCACCGACCGCGGCGAAATCGAGCCCCTGCCACTCGACCGGTTTGACGAGCATCGTGACCTGCGGTTCCCGAAAGTAGGGCGGCGTGATGGGATTGTTCGGGTCCTGCAACGTCTGGAAGGTTTGCATGCGCGCCAGCAGCGAGACCGGGTCCTTGTTGTAGGTGACGCCGTAGTCGCGCGGCAGGTTGGTTTGCGAAGTCAGCGCCAGGCGATCCGACAAGTCGGCGAAATAGGTATCGTCGGACACCTTCTGGACGTTCACGAAGCCGCCGAAGCCGGCGCCGAAATTCTGCGTGTGCCGCCACGCGAGTGCATAGCGGTTGGTGTCGGTGATGCGATCGTGCGGCAGGAACTCCGCGTCGGCCTCGCCAGAAGCTTCCGGAAACAGATAGCGGAACTGCCCATCCATCTGCAGGCCGCGCCGCGTCATCGGACGCGCCAGCAGAGTGGCGTCGTAGTTCGGCGCGAGGTTAAAATAGTACGGCAGCGCAACTTCGAAGCCGCGCTGGTTGCTCGAGCCGTACACCGGAGTCAGGAAGCCGCTCTTGCGTTCGTTGGAGAGGGGAAAGCTCAGGTACGGCGAGTAGAGAATCGGCACGCTCTTGAAGTACACGGTCGCGTCATGCGCCGTGCCCACGAGGCGCGACTTGTCGAGCTCGACGTCGGCCGAGGTGAGATACCAATCGTTGTTGTCGGCGACGCACGTCGTATAGCGCGCATCCGCAACCTCATATTTCTCCGGTCCGAGGAACGTCAGCAACGAGGCGTCGCCGCGCGAATTGTTCTCGCCAACGTGGAATTCCGGCGACCTGAAGTATCCGGTTTCGTCGTCGCGCCGGTATTTCGCTTCCGGACCGCTGATCGAGTCCTGTCCGCGGCGGATGGTCACGTTGCCGCGACCCCAGAACTCGTCGGTCGGAATGTCGTAGCGCAGCCAGTCGGCGAGGATTGTCTGCCGCCGCGAGCGCATCTGCACCTGGCCCTCGGCCTCGATCCATCGTTGCCCTTCGCCCTCGAGGTGATCCGCACGCAGGAAAATCGCGTCGCGCTCGCCTTCGATGGGCGCGGGCTTGCCGTTCCTGATTTCCTTGGCTGGCGGCGGCTCGAGATATGGCGAAGTCTTCAGCCGTGGGGGCGGTTCCGAAGCCGCGTCGGCGGATGTCTGCGCGAACGCCCCCGTCGCAGAAGCAAAGGGCAGGAGCGAGAGGGCAGCAGTGATGACGCGCAGGCGCATCCGAAGCGTTGGTGAAGGTGACGCAATGCTAAGATCGCGCATTCTACATTCCCGACTGCCACACGCCCGCTGCATGAGCCCGCAGGGCCGCCCCAAGCCCGCGGGGCCGCCCCGAAGGGCGAATACCGAAGCGCGCAGCGCGGAGGTCCTCCAATGCATTCCGACGTCCGCTTCGACGCGCTTTGCGCGTGGCTCGAGCGCACCCTGCCGGTGCCGATGCGAGCGATTGCTCCGGCGTCGGCCGATGCAAGTTTCCGCCGTTATTTTCGCGTAACGCTCGAGCGCGATTTCACGCTGACCGGCGGCGCCGCCGTGCGCACCCTTATCGCGATGGATGCGCCGCCGCCACATGAGGATTGCCGTCCTTATGTTGCCGTAGCGCAGTTGCTGACTGGCGCAGGCGTGCACGCGCCATCGGTGCTCGCGCAGGAACTTGCGGAAGGCTTTCTGCTGCTGTCGGATCTGGGCACGCGCACCTACCTCGATTCGCTTCGCGCCGATACCGCGCCGGCGCTGTATGCCGACGCCACGCGCACGCTGATCCGCTGGCAACAGGCCAGCGCGGACGATGTGTTGCCACCCTACGACGAGGCGATGCTTCGCCGCGAGCTCGATTTGTTTGCCGACTGGTACGTCGCGCGCCATCTGGGCGTCGCGCTGAGCGCGGCGCAGCGTGACTCGCTCGAGCGCGCCTATGCACGCATCCTGGCCAACAATCTCGCGCAAGCCCGCGTGTACGTTCACCGCGACTACCATTCGCGCAACCTCATGGTGAGCGAGCCCAACCCGGGCGTGCTCGACTTCCAGGACGCGGTGTTCGGGCCGGTCACTTACGATCTCGTATCGCTGCTGCGCGATGCCTACATCGCATGGAGCGAGGAGCAGCAGATCGATTGGGCGATCAGGTACTGGGAAGCGGCGCGCGCGGTGCACTTGCCAGTGCCCGCCGACTTCGGCGAATTCTGGCGCGATTTCGAATGGATGGGCGTGCAGCGTCAACTCAAGGTACTGGGAATCTTCGCGCGCCTTTACCACCGCGATGGCAAGGATGGCTATCTTGCCGACATGCCCCGGGTCATGGGCTATCTGCGCGGCGCGTGCGCCCGCTACAACGATCTGCGCGGGCTTTCGCGGCTGCTCGACGAGATCGAGGCGCGCCCGACATCGGTCGGGTACACATTCTGATGGCGAGAACGATGATCCTCGCCGCGGGTCGCGGCGAGCGCATGCGCCCGCTGTCGGACCTGTGTCCCAAGCCTTTGCTCGAAGCCGGGGGCAAGGCGCTCATCGTCTGGCAGATCGAGCGCCTGGTCGCCGCCGGCTTTTCCGATATCGTGATCAATGTTGCGCATCACGGCCAGCAGATCGAAGCGACGCTGGGATCGGGCGCGAGCCTCGGTGCGACGCTGTCGTACTCGCGCGAAAGCACGCCGCTGGAAGTCGCCGGCGGCATCGCCACCGCATCGCCGCTGCTCGGCGACGGTGTGGCGCTGGTCGTGAGCGCCGACGTGTTTGTCGATTACGACTATGCGCGCCTGCGCGAGCGTATCGAGTCGATGCAGGCATCGGGCGCATCGCCGCATGCGCACATGGTGATGGTCCCCAATCCCGCGTATCATCGTGGGGGTGATTTCGCCCTGCGCGATGGATGGCTAGCGCTCGATGGCGCGCCGCGCCTGACTTTTGGCAACGTCGCGCTGTACCGGACCGCGCTGTTTCGGGAACTGCCGCGCGGCGAGAAGCTCAAAATCCTGCCCGAGTATCAGCGTTGGATCGGCGAGCGCTGGGTAACTGGCGAGCTGTTCGAGGGACGATGGGCCAACGTCGGCACTCCTGAAGACCTTGCTGCGCTCGATGAATCGCTGAAGCGCGCTGTGCCGACTCCCTCTTCCTTGCCAAGATCGTTTCCATGACCCTGCCACGCGTCGATCCGACCGCGAATCCTCTGCTCGACTTCTCGGGCCTGCCGCGCTTTCCCGAGATTGCGCCCGAGCACGTCAGCCCCGCCGTCGATGCGCTGATCGCGCAGGCGCGCATTACCGTCGATCGCGTGGCGACGCTCGCCGCGACGCCGACGTGGGACAATTTTGTCGAGCCGCTCGCCGACGCGATCGAAAGACTCGGTCGCGCCTGGGGGCAGGTCTCGTATCTCAACGCAGTGGTCAATACACCCGCACTGCGCGACGCGTACAACCTCAATCTGCCCAAGGTCACCGCGTTCTATAGCGATTTCGGACAGGATGAGCGTCTGTTCGCACGCTACCGCGCCCTCGCCGAGGCGCCGGCCTTCGCCGGGCTCGATGGTGCGCAAAGGCGCCTCATCGACAATGCGCTGCGCGACTTCCGGCTCTCCGGTGCCGAGCTGGCTTCCGACCGTAAAGCCCGCCTCAAGGAGGTCGACGAGGAGCTCGCGACGCTCGCGGCGCGTTACGAGGACAACGTGCTCGATGCGACCAACGCATGGGAACTGTTGATCGACGACGCGTCGATGCTCGCCGGGCTGCCTGCCGACGTCATCGCGGCCGCCCGGCAGACCGCAGCGGACGAAGGCAAAAGCGGCTGGAAGCTCACGCTGCACATGCCCTGCTATCAGCCGGTCATGCAATACGCTGAAAATCGCTTTTTGCGCCAGACGATGTATCGTGGCTACGCCACCCGCGCGAGCGAATTGGGCAAGCCCGAATGGGACAACAGCTCAATCATCGCGCGAACGCTGGAATTGCGGCGCGAGGCCGCGACGCTGCTGGGCTACGGCAGTTACGCCGACGTCTCGCTGGTGCCGAAAATGGCGCGCACGCCCGCTGAGGTGCTGGCGTTCCTGCGGGATCTTGCGGTGAGGGCGCGTCCCTATGCGCAACGCGACATGGCCGAGCTTCGCGAGTTCGCGCGCGACGAGCTCGACATGGGCGATCTTGAGGCATGGGACTTGGCCTACGCCTCGGAAAAGCTGCGCCAGGCGCGCTACAGCTTCTCAGACCAGGAAGTGAAGCAGTACTTTCCCGAGGATCGGGTGCTCGCCGGCATGTTCCGCGTCGTCAACACCATTTTCGGCGTGAACATCCGCGAATCGCAAGCGCCGGTCTGGCATCCGTCGGTGCGCTTTTACGACTTGCTCGATTGCGACGGCGGCATCGCCGGGCAGTTCTACCTGGACCTGTACGCGCGGCCCGCCAAGCGCGGTGGCGCCTGGATGGATGACGCGATCAATCGCCGCCGCCACGGCGCGCACGTACAGCATCCGGTCGCCTACCTGACCTGCAACTTCTCGGCGCCGGTGGAGACGGACGGTATCCGCCGGCCGGCGCTGTTCACGCACAACGAGGTGACCACGCTGTTCCATGAGTTCGGGCACGGTTTGCACCTGCTGCTGACGCGCGTGGATGTGCCGGGGGTATCGGGCATGGACGGCGTGGAATGGGACGCCGTCGAGCTTCCAAGCCAGTTCATGGAGAATTTCTGCTGGGAATGGGATGTGCTCAAGCACATGACCTCGCACGTCGATACCGGCTCGCCGCTGCCGCGAGCGCTGTTCGAACGGATGCTCGCGGCGAAGAACTTCCAGAGCGGCATGCAGACGGTGCGCCAGATCGAGCTGGCGCTGTTCGACATGCATCTGCACTACGACTTCGCTCCCGCGCAGGCCACCCCGCAGGCGCTCGCCGACACCATCCGCCACGAGGTCGCGGTGGTCGACCGGCCGCCGTGGGACCGCAGCCTCACGCACTCCTTCAGCCACATTTTTGCCGGGGGATATGCAGCCGGTTATTACAGCTACAAATGGGCCGAAGTCCTATCAGCTGACGCCTACAGCTTGTTCGAGGAAAACGGGGTGCTCTCGCCTTCCGCCGGGGCGCGCTTCAGGGACGAGGTGCTGGCGCGGGGAGGCAGCCGCCCGGCGCTGGAATCATTCGTCGCCTTTCGTGGACGCCGACCCCAAATCGACGCCTTGTTAAGGCATAATGGTATGTCTACGTCATAATGGCGACCGGTCCGAGGAGGGCACGATGAGCAGGTCATCGAAGCTTAGCCAGCGCGCGCTGGCCCTGGCGATACTGTGCGCTGTCAGTTCGATCGCGGCTGCGCAGCAGGTGCAGCAGGTGTACCGCTACCTCGACGCCGAAGGCAGGGTGGTCTATTCCGACAAGCCGCCGCCGTCCAATGCCAAGGAAGCGCAGGCGAAGCGGGTCTCGGGCAACAGCATCGAGACCAGCGCGTTGTCGTTTGCCACCCAGCAGGCGCAGGAACGTTTTCCGGTCACGCTTTACACTTTCTCCTGCGGCGTCGTCTGCGATACGGCGCAAGGCGTGCTCAACAAGCGCGGCGTGCCGCATACCGTCATCGACGTGAGTCAGAACGACGGCGCGGAAAAACTCAAGAAGCTGGCCGGCGGCATCGATGCGCCAGCGCTGCAGGTCGGCGATCAGTACGCGGTGGGTTTCAACGAGACCAAATGGCAGGGCATGCTGACCGATGCCGGCTATCCCACGACGCCGCCGCCGCGGACCGTGCCGGTCAACCGCCCCATCGCCGCAGCCGTTCCAGTGGCGCCACAAGTCGTGCAGCCCACTGCCGCGCCGAAAGGCGGCGGCTACCCCCAATAGTCTGACCGAGCAGTGCACATGCCCGCGCGGCGGTACGCCGCCGCAGGCGCCGTGTCAGCTGCCGGGTTTCCTCGCTGCCGTCGGACCGGGTAGCATGGAGCCTTGAAGGTGTCGCTGTCGTGGCGCCTGACCCCGTAAGGCTTCACGGGCGGCATTCCTTCGAGGAGTGCGGCAACCGACAATCCCAGGAGGAGCATATGACCGTATCACGCCGACGATTGCTGACCGGCGCGCTCGCCAGCGTTCCGCTCGCGCTTAGCGCTTCACTCAAACCCTCGCGCGCAGAAGCGCAGGCGACGACACTCAAGATCTCACACCAGTTTCCCGCCGCCAGCGGGGCCGACGGCGATTTTCGCGATCGCCTGTGCAAGCAGTTCGCCGCCGACGTCGAAAAGCGCACCAATGGCGGGCTCAAGTTCGAGGTCTATCCAAATTCATCGCTGATGAAGGTGAATACCCAGTTCGCATCGCTGCGCCGCGGCGCACTCGACCTGTCGCTGGTGCCGATTTCCTACTCGGGCGGAGAAGTTCCTGAAGTCAACATCGGCTTGATGCCGGCTCTGGTACCCTCGTACGAAATCGGCAGCGCGTGGAAGACAGCCGAAGTCGGCAAGCTGCTCAATCAGATCATGCTCGACAAGGGCATCGTCATCGTGACCTGGATCTGGCAGGCTGGCGGCGTAGCATCGCGCTCCAAGCCACTGGTCAGCACCGACGACGCGAAAGGCATGAAGATCCGTGGCGGCAGCCGTGAAATGGATCTGATGTTCAAGGATGCGGGCGCGTCGGTGCTGTCGCTACCCTCGAACGAGATCTACGCGGCGATGCAGACCGGCGCGATGGACGCCGCGCTGACTTCGTCGACCAGCCTCATTTCGTTTCGACTCGAGGAAGTCTCCAAATTCCTGACCAGCGGGCGCGGGCGCTCGTACTGGTTCATGTTCGAACCGCTGCTCATGTCCAAGATCGTGTTCGACAAGCTGCCCAAGCCGCAGCAGGAAGCGATCATGTCGGTGGGGGCCGACCTCGAGAAATTCGCTGTGTCTGCAGCGAAGGCGGACGACAACGCCGTTGCCGGCGTGTACACCAAGGCCGGCGCGAAAGTCTACGACCTCGACGATGCCAACCTGAAGAAGTGGCAGGCGCTGGCGCAGCCGGTATGGAAGGATTACGCCGACAAGAACGAGAACTGCGCCAAGCTTCTCGCCGCTGCCCAGAAGCTCCTGTGAACCCGGAGGCGCGGACGCCGTCCGAGCTGCGCGTTCCATCCGACTCCGCGACCGACACCGTTTCGGCGCTGCGTCCGCTCGCCCGCGCGCTGTTTCATCTCAACCGTCTGATGCTGGGGCTGGGCATGATCGCGCTGGTCGTCGCTTCGCTGATCCTCACCTCGAGCGTGGTGGCGCGCTACGTGTTCAAAACGGGTAGCGATTGGCAGGACGAGGCGGCAGTATTTTGCATCGTCGGCACGGTTTTTTTGTGCGGAGCGTTCGTGCAGGCGGCCAGGGGGCATATCGGCATCGAGGCGATCGTGAGCCTGCTGCCCGCATCGATCAATCGCTACCGGATGATCGGCGTAGACCTCCTGAGCTTCCTTTTTTGCGCTTTCTTCGCATGGAAGTCGTGGACGCTGTGGCACGAAGCGTGGGTCGACAAGATGACGACCTCGTCGACTTGGGCGCCACCGCTCGCCATTCCCTACGGGCTCATGGCTTTCGGCATGACGCTCCTTTCGCTTCAATTGCTGCTCCAGTTCCTCGCTCATTTCGCGGCGCCGCCGCGATGAGCGTGCTCACGCTCGGACTGTTGTTCGGAGGCGTCACTCTCGTGGTGATGTTTTCGGGCATGCCGATCGCGTTCTCGCTCGGCACCGTCGCCGTCGGCTTCATGTATTTTTTCATGCCTGCCTCCTCGCTCGACACGGTGACGCAGAACGTCTACGAGGAAATGGCGAGCATCACGCTGCTGTCCATTCCGCTGTTCATCCTCAAGGGCGCGGCGATCGGCCGCTCGGATGCGGGGCGTGATCTCTACCTCGCCATGCACGCATGGATGCAGCGCATTCCCGGTGGACTCGGCATCGCCAACGTGTTCACCTGCGCGCTGTTCGCCGCGATGGCCGGATCGAGCCCCGCGACCTGCTCCGCCATCGGCAGTGCCGGCATTCCCGAGATGCGCAAGCGAGGCTACTCGCCGGGATTCGCCGCGGGCATCATCGCCGCCGGCGGCACGCTCGGAATCCTGCTGCCGCCGTCCATCACCATGATTCTCTACGCCGTCGCGGCAGAACAGTCGCTGGGGCGGCTTTTCCTCGCCGGCATCGGTCCGGGCCTGCTGCTGGTCGCCTTGTTCTCGCTGTATGCGGCGTATCGCTTCCGCAAGGAGGTGCGGCACGCGCAGGCGGCGTTCGACAGGCATGGCCATCGCTCGGCGTATCTGCACGGCCAAATCTATACGCTGCGCCAGAAGGTCGAGATGCTGCCGCGCGTGCTTCCCTTCGTGATCCTGCTCATCGGCGTGATGGTTGCTCTCTATGGCGGTTTCGCGACGCCTTCGGAAACCGCGGGGCTCGGCGCGGTCCTCGCGCTGGCGCTGATCGCGATGGTCTACGGCATCTGGCGTCCGAGCGATCTGCGGCCCATCCTGTCGGCGACCGTGCGCGAATCGACTATGCTCATGTTCATCATCGGCATGTCGCTGCTCTTCTCGTACGTGATGAGCTATCTGCACATCAGCCAGTCGACCGCGGAATGGATCGTCTCGCTGCATCTGTCGCGCTGGGCGCTGCTGGCGATGATCCTGGTTTTCGTCATCGTGCTCGGTTTTTTTCTTCCTCCGGTCTCGATCATCCTGATGACCGTGCCGATCATCCTGCCGCCGCTCAAGGTGGCCGGCTTCGACATGGTGTGGTTCGGCATCCTCATGACCATCGTGATGGAAATGGGTCTCATCCATCCGCCGGTGGGACTGAACATTTTCGTGATCAAGAACATAGCTCCGGACATTCCGCTCAAGGATGTGATCTGGGGCGTGATGCCTTTCGTCGTGCTCATGTTCGTGGCGATCGTGCTCATCTGCATCGTACCGGGCATCGCAGTCGCACTTCCCGATGCGGTCATGGGTGCGGGACGATGAAGATCGCGCTTTCGGACGACGCACGCACTACCTTCGAGCTCGCTGCCTGACGCTGCGGGGCAGCGCCCACACTACGCCGCGATCAGGCCCGCGACGCCATGGTATTTGCCTCGCCGATATTCCTGTTCCTGTTTCTTCCGTTGGTGCTGGCGGCCTATTTCGGCGCGCCGCGGCGCGCCGGCAACGCCGTGCTGCTGGCGGCAAGCATCGTGTTCTACGTCTGGGGCGAGGGAGTCATGGTTGCGCTGGTGCTCGCCTCGGTGGCGGTGAATTGGGTCGTTGGCGGGGCGATCGGCGGCGCGCCTGCGCTTATCACCCGGCGCCGCTGGCTCGCGGCTGGCATCGCCGCCAATCTGCTGCTGCTGGGCGTGTTCAAGTACGCCAATTTCTTCGCCGATAATTACAACGCGATCGCCGGCGCGTTGGGATGGGGAACGCTGGCGCTCGCAACCATTCCGTTGCCGCTGGGGATTTCGTTCTTCAGCTTCCACTCGATTTCGTACCTGGTCGACATCTACCGCGCGAACGCCCTCGCGCAGCGCCGCGTCGACAGCTTCGCGCTCTACATCCTGCTCTTTCCGCAGCTCATCGCCGGCCCGATCATTCGCTACAAGGACATCACCGCGCAGATCGCGCAGCGCGGGCGTCACTGTGCGGACTTCGCCGAAGGCATTCGCCGCTTCGTCCTGGGGCTCGGCAAGAAGGTACTGATCGCCAATACGCTAGGCGCGGTGGCGGACCCGATCTTCGCGCTTCCCTCGGGCGAGCTCACCACCAGCCTCGCGTGGCTGGGCATCACCTGCTACACCCTGCAGATCTACTTCGATTTCTCCGGCTACTCGGACATGGCGATCGGCCTCATGCGCATGTTCGGATTCCGTGTGCTGGAGAATTTCAACTATCCCTACATCTCGCAGTCGATACGCGAGTTCTGGCGCCGCTGGCACATCTCGCTGTCGAATTTTTTCCGCGACTATCTGTATATCCCGCTCGGCGGCAATCGGCTCGGGCGAGTTCGTGCCTACGTGAATCTCGCGATCGTCTTCCTGCTGTGCGGCCTGTGGCACGGTGCGAGCTGGACCTTCATCGTATGGGGTGTGTGGCATGGCGTGTTCCTGATCGTCGAGCACGCCGGGCTGGGCGATGCACTCGAGCGGGCGTGGCGCCCGCTGCGCCACGGCTACGCGCTGGCGGCCGTCGTCGGCGGCTGGGTGTTGTTCCGGTGCGACACGCTGGCGCATGCGGGCTCGTACTATGTCGCGCTGGTCGGAGGAGGCGTCGCGGATTCGCCATGGCATCCGCTGCGCCGCCACCTCGATCCGCTCGTCGCGACCACGTTGGTCGTCGCCATCCTCGGCGCCATGCCCCTTGGACGCATGCTGGGCTCTTGGATCGATCGCGCATCGCGATCGCGCGCCTGGATGACGACCGCCGGTTACGCGGGCGAATATGCCTGGCTAGCGGGAGTCCTGCTTGCGTCGTATGCGGGGCTCGCCGCGGGCACCTACAATCCATTCATCTACTTCCGTTTCTGACGTGAATACCGCAACAGACTACCTTCCGGATCGTTCGCGACCTGCATGGTTCGGCATCGCGCTCTCGACGCTGTTCGTGGCCACCATCGTCGTCGCGCTTGCCGGCTCGCTGCGCCCGCCCCGACCGGTGAATCCTTTCGAGAATCGAACCGTCGAGCCGCTGCCCCCAATCCCCGCCAGCATGAGCGCGCTGCGCGAATATCCCGCGCGCTTCGAGCATTTCTTCGACGACCGTTTTGGCATGCGCAATGCGCTGGTGCATTTCGACCACTGGACGCGAGCGATGGTCTTCGGCGTGTCGCCGGTGCCCAAGGTGCTGCTGGGGCAATCGGGGTGGCTCTATTTCACGGGCGAGGATGCCAAGGCCTTCGATCGTTGGTATCGCGGCAGCGAGCCCGTGTCGGACGCGGCGATCGCCGCCACTCGAGACGAGCTCGTGCGCCGCGCCGCATTCCTGGATGGCCGTGGCATTCCCTTCGTGGTCGTCATCGTCCCTGAGAAATACACGGTGTATCCGGAATTCCTGCCCGATTGGGCGTTAGCGCGCACCGCCCGCGCACCGCTCGATCGGCTCGCTGATGAGCTTGCGGCGCAGCCGCAACTGCACTTCGTCGATCTGCGCGGGCCGCTGTCGCGCAGCAAGGCTTCGGAGCGGCTCTATTACAAGACCGACTCGCACTGGAATTATCTCGGCGCAAGCGTGGGCTATGCGCAGATCATGCGCGAAGTGGCGCGCTTGCTCGCCGCATCGACGATCGCCCCGGTGGTCCGCCCACCCTACATCGCCGGCGTCGACTATTACAGCGGCGATCTCACGCAGATGCTCGGATTGCCGCGGCAGTTTCGCGAAGAGGACATCGCGCCGCTGGGCAAGATACTCGCCACGCCGCAGGCGCGCTGCGCCAAGCAGGAGCCGTCCGTCGCGGCGAACATCGAGACCTTCGTCTATCGCTGCCCGGATCCCCCGCGCTACAGCGCGCTCGTCTATCGCGACTCCATGGGCATTCCGTTGATGCCGATGCTCGCCGAAAATTTCGCGCGCACGACTTTCGTGACCTCGGCGCAGCTCGATCCGCAGCAGGTCGACGCGCTCAAGCCCGATATCGTGATCGAGGAAATGGTCGAGCGCGCATCGACCAGTCCCGCTATCTATCCAATGCCGCGCTGACAGCGCGAATGCACCGCTCAGCGCTTCTCCGCGTCGAGCTTGAGTTCCTGGATCTTTCGCGTGAGCGTGTTGCGGCCCCAGCCGAGCCACTGCGCAGCTTCCATGCGATGGCCGCCGGTGTGGGCGAGCGCACGAACGATCAGTGTGCGCTCGAACTCCTTTTCCAGGCGATCGCCGACCGCGCGTTCTCCTCGGGCCAGCGCCTGCGCGAGCTCGCGGTCGAGCGCATGTTGCCAGTTGCTTTCCGCATTCGCTGCGCTCGCCCCCGGTGCGCTGCGAACTTCAGGCGGAAGATCGCCGACGTCGACCTTCTGCCCCGGCGCCATTACGGTGAGCCAGTGGCAGATGTTCTCGAGCTGGCGTACGTTGCCGGGGAACGCAAAGCTCGACAGCGCCTTAAGCGCCGCTTCGGTCAAAAGCTTCGGATCCACCGAGAGCTCGCGCGCGCTTTTCTGAAGAAACTGGCGCGCGAGCGGAGCGATGTCCTCGGCGCGCTCGCGCAGCGGCGGGAGGCGCAGGCGAACGACGTTGAGTCGGTGCATGAGGTCTTCGCGGAACAAGCCCTGACGCACGCGCTCCTCGAGGTTCTGGTGCGTCGCCGCGATGATGCGCACGTTCGCCTTGAGCGGCGCATGACCGCCGACGCGATAATATTCGCCGTCCGATAGAACGCGCAGCAGCCGCACCTGCAGGTCGGGTGGCATGTCGCCGATCTCGTCGAGAAACAGCGTCCCCCCCTCAGCCTGCTCGAATCGCCCCCGGCGCGCGCTTTGCGCGCCGGTGAACGCGCCGCGTTCGTGACCGAAAAGCTCCGACTCGAGCAGGTCCTTGGGAATGGCCGCGGTGTTGATCGCGACGAAAGGCCCGCTGGCGCGCGGGCTGTGCCGATGCAGCGCGCGCGCCACCAGTTCCTTGCCGGTACCCGATTCGCCGGTGATGAGCACGGTGACATGCGATTGCGACAGCCGCCCGATCGCGCGGAAGACTTCCTGCATCGCGGGCGCCTGCCCGAGCATTTCCGGCGTCTCGCTCGTGCTCGCCATTGCGGCCGATACGGCGCCCCCATCCGACCCGGCGCGGCGTATCAATGCGATCGCGTGATCGACGTCGAAGGGCTTGGGCAGGTATTCGAACGCGCCGCCCTGAAACGCCGCCACTGCGCTGTCGAGGTCGGAGTACGCGGTCATGATGATCACGGGGACGCGTGGATGGCGCTCCTTGATCTTGTTGAGCAGGGCGAGCCCCGACTCTCCCGGCATGCGAATGTCCGACACCAGGACCTGCGGCTGGCTGTGCTGCAGCGCCTGCATGACCTCGATCACCGACGCGAAGGCCTTGAAGGGTATGCCTTCGCGCTCGAGCGCCTTCTCCAGCACCCAGCGTATCGATCGATCGTCGTCGACGATCCACACGGCCTTCGTCGTCACGCTTCCTGCCAATTCCCGATCATCGTATACGTGCATGGGTCACTCACTCGTGTCGGGGCGGCGCCTGACTCGCCCCGGAGCGCGGCAGCTCAAGCGGCAAAAGCACCGTGAACACCGTACGTCCCGGCACGCTCTCGCAGTCGATGGCGCCGTTGTGCTGAGAGATGAAGGTCTGGGCGATGGTGAGGCCGAGTCCGCTCCCCCCTTCACGTCCGGAGACCAGCGGGAAAAAAATCTTGTCACGAATCGATTCATCCACCCCGCTACCGTTGTCCTCTACCGACAGCGAGAGCGCCAGACGATGCCGTCGTTTGGCGAGCGTCACACCGCGCGCGACACGCGTGGTGAGCTGGATCACCGGCCTCAGGACTCCATCGAGCGCCTGCGCGGCGTTGCGCACGATGTTGAATATGGCCTGCGTCAGCTGCTCGGGATCGGCTTCGAATTCGGGAATACTGATGTCGAAGTCGGACACCATCGCAATGTTGGGAAACTCGGCGTTCACCACGTTGCCGACACGCGACAGGATTTCATGGATGTTGGTGCGTCTGTACTTGGGCAGCCGGTGCGGCGTGAGCATGCGATCGACCAGCGTCTGCAGGCGATCTGCCTCGCCGATGATGACCTGGGTGTACTCGGTCAGCGGCGGGTGGTCGAGCTGGCGTTCCAGCAGCTGTGCCGCGCCACGAATTCCACCCAGCGGATTCTTGATCTCGTGTGCGAGGCTGCGGATCAAGTCGCGATTGGCCTGCTGTTGCTCGAGCAGCCGCTCCTCGCGTGCGATCTTGAGCTGCTGGTCGATGTGACGGAACTCGAGCAGCAGGCTGGCGTCGGGTGTGTCGACCACCGACACGGTGCAGACCAGATGCAGGCGCTGCTTGCCCACGACGCCGAGTTCGAGTTCCTGCTCGGTGTACGACGCACCGTTGGACTGCGCCTTGTCGATCGCCTGGAACAGCGCAGGCGCGTCGCCGAACAGCAGGCGAGCCGGCTGCCCCACGAGTTGCCGTCGCGAGAGCTCAAGGAGATTCTCCGCCGCGGGGTTGACGTAGACCACGCGCAGGTTTGCCGTGAGCAGAAGCGCCGCGGTGGCCAGCAGCTCGAGACCCGCGTAGGACATCGCGGTTTCGTCGACGGGGGGAAAGAGCGGCTGGACTTGCATCACGTGTCACCGGAAGGTGCAGCGACGATAGTAGCAATATCCGCGCCCGGCTGGAGCATCGGGGCGATCGCGCATCAGCGCAGCGAGGCAAGCTCCTTGCGCAGCGCTTCGATGTTTTTTTCGTGCAGTGTGACTGCTTGCCGGAGCTTGCCCAGGCGTGCGGCGTAGCGTTGTGCGTTGGCCTGCTCTTCGGGAAGCGGCGGCGGGGCGCCGTCGCCGTACGCCTGCTTCGATTCCGCGAGGAGCTTCTCCTCGGTGGCGAGCTCGTCGGTCAGCACCTTCCTGCGCACGTCATCGCGGCCGCGCTGCGTATCGGCGTCGACGCGAGGGAAGCCGGCTGGCGTGGGCGTCGTGCGGCTACTGCTGCCCTTGCTGTCCCCGCCGATGTCGCACGAGAGCTTCCTCCACCCGCGCTCCGGCGCCACGTTGATGTAGTGGATATTGCCTTCGGCGTCGATGTACTTGCAGACCGGGGCCGGCGTCTGTGCCTGCGCGGCGAAAGCGACCGCGAATGCGCACCAGCAAGTGGCGCGCATGCACCACGCAGCAGCGATTCGGCGGGCGACGGTCATGCGGCGCAGTGTATCAAATACCACGCCGCGACAAGCCAGGAGGACCGGTGAAAGCCGGCCTCCCGGTGAAGCGGGACTACAGACTGTAATACATGTCGAATTCGATCGGATGCGTGGTCATCCGGAATCGGGTGACCTCTTCCATCTTCAACGCGATATAGCCGTCGATCATGTCGTTGGAAAAGACTCCGCCGCGCGTGAGAAACTCGCGATCCTTGTCCAGGTGATCCAGCGCCTCGTCGAGCGACGCGCAAGGATGCGGGATCTTGGCCGCCACCTCCGGCGGGAGGTCGTACAGATTCTTGTCGATCGGATCGCCGGGGTGAATCTTGTTCTGGACGCCGTCGAGCCCCGCCATCAGCAGCGCGGAAAAACACAGGTACGGGTTGGCCGTGGGATCGGGGAAACGCACTTCGACGCGGCGTCCCTTAGGATTGCTCACGTGCGGAATGCGGCACGACGCCGAGCGATTCTTCGCCGAATACGCGAGATTGATCGGTGCCTCGAAGCCCGGTACCAGCCGCTTGTACGAATTCGTGCCCGGATTGGTGATCGCGTTGAGCGCTTTGGCGTGCTTGATCACACCGCCGATGTAGAACAGCGCGAATTCGGACAGGCCCGCGTAGCCGTTTCCCGCAAACAGGTTCTGGCCGCCCTTCCACACCGACTGGTGCACGTGCATGCCCGACCCGTTATCACCCACGATCGGCTTCGGCATGAACGTCGCGGTCTTGCCATATGAATGCGCGACCATCCAGATCGTGTATTTGAGAATCTGGTTCCAGTCGGCGCGCTTCACCAGCGTATTGAATTTAGTGCCGATCTCGTTCTGGCCCGCCGTCGCTACTTCGTGATGGAACACCTCCACCTCGACGCCTTGTTCCTCGAGCGCCAGCGAAATGGCGTTGCGGATGTCCTGCAACTGGTCGATGGGAGGGACCGGGAAGTAGCCGCCTTTCACAGCAGGCCGATGACCCATGTTGCCGCCGTCGAATTCCCGCGTGCTCGACCACGAAGCCTCTTCCGACTCGATCTTGACGGCGCATCCCGACATGTCCGCGTGCCAGGTCACCGAGTCGAAAATGAAGAACTCGGGTTCGGGGCCGAAGTACGCCGTGTCACCCAGACCCGTGGACTTGAGATACGCCTCCGCGCGCTTGGCGAGCGAACGGGGATCGCGGTCGTAGCCCTTGCCATCGGCGGGCTCGACCACGTCGCAAGTGATATTGAGCGTGGTCTCGTCGGTAAACGGGTCGATGCGCGCCGAATCGGGATCCGGCATGAGCAGCATGTCGGAGGCTTCGATCCCCTTCCAGCCTGCGATTGAGGAACCATCGAAAGCGTGCCCGCTGTCGAACTTGTCCTGAGTGAACTGCTTGGCCGGGACTTGGACGTGTTGTTCCTTGCCTCGGGTATCGGTGAAGCGAAGATCGACGAACTTGACGTCCTTGTCCTTGAGGGTTTTAAGTACATCAGACGACGATGCAGCGGCCATGCGGGTCTCCTGTCGGTCGCGATTGCGAGGTAAATCGAGTGGGGGGAAGAAAATCTGCGGAAGTACGGGTTTTAGCAGAAACTATGCCATTAGGCCATCGCGCGGGCGACCCGGGCCGCTACCCGTTGCCGGGTACTCCACGCGGGGTCGTGGGCGTTGATGTGCACCGTTTCAGTGCCAATGATGGATGCATCGCTTCGCTGTGGTGCAACATGGCGCCTGGCAGGAGCGCTTGGCGTGGCGTTTCGCCGTGTCGACCTCCGTTGTCAAGAAAATTAACATAGGGAACAGTCGGTTTCCAGTATTTAAAGCGGTGCGATGACCATGGCTGACCTTGCGACCTCTTCCGACGCGGCAGCGCGGGCTCTTGCTGCAGCGCAGCAACGGCGCACTGACCGGTCGCTGCCATATTCCGGTGCGGTGACACCGCGCGAGGCGCGAGCCCTTCTCGAAGCCTTTCCTCAAGCGCGGCTCATCGACGTTCGAACACGCGCTGAATGGGATTACGTGGGGCGGGTTCCGGGCAGCATTCTCATCGAATGGAACACCTATCCCGAAGGAATGCGAAACCCGCGCTTCCTTGAACAATTGCGCCAGGCGGCGAGCGCTCCCGATGCCCCCCTCCTATTCCTTTGTCGCAGCGGCCAGCGCTCCGACCACGCCGCGCGCGCGGCGCACGCCGCCGGTTACGAACATGCGTTCAACGTGATTGAAGGCTTCGAAGGCGACAAGGACGCCAATGGCCAGCGCGGACACCTCAACGGATGGCGCCACGCGGGCCTGCCGTGGACTCAGGGATAGAACAAGTACACCTGGTAGCCCGCCTGCGTGGTCGCGCTTGCATCGATGAACAGCTTGATGGCGAGTTCCCCATTGCCGCCGATGCCACTCCGCGGATCGGCAGCGGCGCTCAGATATTCCTGCGGTGCAAAGGCACGCCGGACGACCACCTGTTCCTGGGCGTCGGATAGCGTGAGCTCGACGTAGGGATACGCCTGCGCGTACGCCGCGCGGTTGCGAATCGTCGTCGACAGGACGAGCAGACCGCGATGCGCGGGATCGGCCTGCAGGTCGGAAGCCTCGATCGACAGTGCGGCGATGTCGGTCAAAGGCTGCACTTCACATGAGGCAACCTGGCACAGGCGAACGAGCGTTGGCTTGGTGGCCGGCCAGTGCGCTGCGATGGCATCGCGAAAATGGAACAGCGCCTGCGCAGCGAGCAGCACCAGCAGGACGGGGATCGACAATCCCACGAGCCAGGTTGGGACACGGTGCCGCTCTTTGTGCTCCTGCCACGCGAACCGTGACGAATAGTCGAGCTGCGGATCGGAGCTCGCTTCGGCTTGCTCGTCCTCGCGCTCGTCGCGCTCGTCGGCATCGTGGTCCTCGCGCGGCGCGGGCTGCAATGCCTGCGCGCTGCGCAGCGTCACCGTCGGCGGCCCCATCGCGATCTCATCGAGCTCGGGCTCGTCATGCGCGTGCGGCGCGAGCGATACAAGCGCTCGCACGCCATCGAACACCGTCCTGCAATGTCCGCAGCGCACTTGTCCCGCGCGCATGGAAAGCTGCTGCGGCGTCACCCGGAAAATCGTCTTGCATCCCGGGCAGCGAGTGAATTTCTCGTCAGCCATCGCTACGCTTCCGGCTCCCTGCCAACGCGACCCATCCATCCTCCCTTCCCCAGACTTCGATATTAAACCATCGCGCATAGCTCGCCCGGACCGCGGAGGACTGCTCTTCGAGGATGCCGGACAGGACGATCTCGCCGTCGGTGCGAACGAGCGCTGCGAGCGAACAGCTCAGGGCGAGCAACGGCTCGGCGAGTATGTTCGCGCACACTGCATCGAACGCTCCCGCGGGAAGCGCATCGGGCGCGCCGCACCACAATTCGACCGCGTTGGCAGCGGCGTTCGCATGACAGGCGACGATTGCGTTGGGGTCGATGTCGACGGCGCAGACCTCGCGCGCGCCCAGCTTCGCCGCCGCGATCGCGAGCACACCCGAACCGCAGCCGTAGTCGAGAACGCGCGCCCCGCGGGCGAGCCTCGCATCGAGCCAGCGTACGCAAAGCCGTGTCGTTGCGTGGCTTCCCGTGCCAAAGGCGAGCCCGGGATCGATGCGCAAGTTGAGCGCGTGGGGGTCGGGTGGCTCGCACCATGTCGGGACGATCCAGATGCGCTCGCTCGCGTGCACCGGCACGAACTGCGCCTGCGACCTGCGTACCCAGTCGTCGTCGGCGACGGACTCGATCACGTGAACGGGCGCAGGCACCGCGAGCTCCGCGGCCGCGCGCACCAGCTCCCTGGCCGGGTCGGCGTCGCCGGCGAACAGCGCGGTGAGTCGCGTCGACGGCCACATCTGCTCCGCCGAGCCGGGCTCGCCGAACACTGCGACCTCGCGCTCGGTTCCGGCGCCGGCGTCGGCAGCGTCGACCGCCAGCGCGCCCTGCGCGAGCAGCGTATCCGACCAGCCCTCGACTTCAGCCGCAGGCACGTCGAAACGCAGCGCGTGATACGGCATCGCTGCCGTCAGGCAGTCTGCTTGCGCTTGGCCATCCGTTGCTCGAGATAGTGGATCGACGTGCCGCCGCGAAGAAACGATGCGTCGAGCAGAAGGTCCTGGTGCAACGGGATGTTGGTCTTGATGCCCTCGACGACCATCTCCGAGAGTGCGATTCGCATGCGCGCGATCGCCTGCTCGCGCGTGTCTCCGTACGCGATGACCTTGCCGACCAGGGAATCGTAGTTGGGCGGGACGAAATAATTCTGGTAGACGTGCGAGTCGACACGAATGCCAGGCCCTCCCGGCGCATGGTACGAGGTGATGCGGCCAGGCGACGGCGCGAAGGTTTCCGGGTCTTCGGCATTGATACGGCATTCGATCGCGTGGCCACGCCGGACGATATCGCGCTGCCTGAAGGCGAGCTTTTGGCCGGCTGCGACACGGATCTGCTGCTGCACGATGTCGATGCCGGTGATGAGCTCGGTCACCGGGTGCTCGACTTGCACGCGCGTGTTCATCTCGATGAAAAAAAACTCGTCGTCCTGATATAGGAACTCGAACGTGCCCGCACCCCGGTACGCGATCTTGCGGCAAGCCTCCGCGCAGCGCTCCGCGATGCGGGTGAGGGCGCGCAGCGGAATCCCGGGCGCAGGTGCCTCCTCGATGATTTTCTGGTGGCGGCGCTGCATCGAGCAATCGCGCTCGAACAGATAGACCGCATTCTTGTGCTCGTCGGCCAGAACCTGAATCTCGATGTGCCGCGGCGTCTCGAGATACTTTTCCATGTAGACGGTTCCATTGCCGAACGCGGCGGCCGCCTCGGCGCGGGTGAGTCCGACCGCCGAGAGCAGCGCCGCTTCGGTGTGCACCACGCGCATCCCGCGACCGCCGCCACCGCCCGCGGCTTTGATGATCACCGGATACTTGATAGCGCGCGCGATCTTGACGATTTCCTTCGGGTCGTCAGGAAGCGCGCCTTCGGACCCCGGCACGCAGGGCACGCCGGCCTTGGTCATCGTGACCTTGGCGCTGACCTTGTCGCCCATCAGCCGAATGGTGTCGGGTCGCGGACCGATGAATACGAAACCGCTCTTCTCTACCTTCTCGGCGAAGTCGGCGTTCTCCGACAGGAAACCGTAACCGGGATGGATCGCCTGAGCGTCGGTCACTTCGGCGGCGCTGATGATCGCCGGGATGTTCAGGTAGCTTTGCGCCGACGGTGCCGGCCCGATGCACACCGATTCATCGGCGAGGCGAACGTACTTCGCCTCGGAATCGGCCTCCGAATGGACGACCACAGTCTTGATACCGAGCTCGCGGCAGGCGCGCTGGACGCGCAGCGCAATCTCGCCGCGATTGGCAATGAGCACCTTGTCGAACAATTGGCCGGAGGATTTGGTTGCCACGGGACTTCCGGGAAGGTGCTGTTACGGCGGCGCGAGCGCGCCGGCGAAGATCAGGCGATCACGACCAGGGGCTGTCCGTACTCAACCGGCTGCCCGTTTTCCGCCAGGATCGCCTTCACGGTCCCGGCCTTGTCTGCTTCGATTTCGTTCATGAGCTTCATCGCCTCGATGATGCAAAGCGGATCGCCGGCCTGCACGCTGTCCCCCACTTCGACGAAGGGCTTGGATCCGGGCGCGCCTGCGCGGTAGAACGTTCCTACCATCGGCGACTTCACCACATGTCCCTCGGGTTCAGGCGTATTGATGACAGTCGGTTCCGCCGGCGGACCAAGGACTGGTGCGGCGATAGCATGGACCTGGGGCGCAGGGATGACAGCCACGGTCGGCGCTGATGCAGGCGCCGCGCGAGTGATTCGCACGCGCTCCTCGCCCTCGGCGATTTCGAGTTCGCCGATGCCCGAGCTCTCGAAAAGCTCGATCAGCGACTTGAGCTTACGCAGGTCCATGGTGGGGAACGGGAATGTAGTACACGGCCGAGGGGAGTCGCTGGGACCTACAGCCTGAGGATGGCGTTGGATGTGCGGAGTTTGACGGTGATGGCCACAGATGTCCAGCTTCGCCGGGGTATCGAGATGCTGGCGTCGGCAAGTTTTGATGCCGGGAAACGTTCGATTTCAGATGACGGACGGCCGGCCGCGTCTCGTTGGTCGACCCTGCTCCCGCGTCCTGGCACGCGCCCGTGAGGCTATGAAACATGGCAATGAGGTAGACAACTTTTGACAACAGTTACATCAGTTTGTCGATTATTGACTGAAGTTGGTTGGGTTTTATGGGGCCCAGTTGAGTAAGAAAAATGCTTCCTTGACGATCGAGAACGATAGTGAAGGGCAAGGCGGCGAGTCGATTTCCCAAGGTCTTGGACAATTCGACCGCACCATAGCCGCCGATCAGGGCGGGATAGTTGAGCCCGAGCTCCTTGGCGAAGCGCTCGACCTTGTCGGCATCGTCCACGGCGATGCCGACGAACTGCAATCCCTGCGGTCCATAGCGGCTCTGCGCCCGAATGAATTCCGGCATCTCCTCACGACAGGGAGCGCACCAGGTTGCCCAGAAGTTCACCACCAGGACCTTCCCGCGCCACTGTCCAAGCGACTGCAGCTTACCGGCCTCATTGGGCAAGCTCAGTGCGAAGAGCGCGGTTGAATCGATCGGCTTCGCGCGTTGCGTCCCGGCATAGATGCCAACGCACAAGGCGCCCAAGCCAGCGGCAAAACCCGCTGCGAGTAACTCACGCCTATTCATATGCCATGCTCGTTACGCTGAGTGTGATCAATCACTCCGAGCTGCTCATTCAAACCACAGCTTGCGCGGCGTCGCGTCCGGACGGGTGGGCGCGACATTGGCCGCCGGCAACGACACCGTCACTCGCTGCATCTGCACGGGATAGCAAATGCCAACGTCGGCACAGCCTTGCGACTCCGCGACGACGATGACCTTTTGACCCGGGACGGTTCCCTTGAGCGCGATATTCACGATCACCTGCCCCCGGTAGGTCTCGACCTTGCCGAAAAAAGGATCGTCCTTCGTCTTGCCCGGGGGCAGCGCCGAGACCGTCGCGGGCACGCTGACGGGTTCCACCGAAAAATGGATGCGGTCGCGATATAGATAGTAGCCATCGACGATGGAAAAACGGGCCTCGATGGACTGCGGACTGAGCGCGCGGGCGTCGAAGCGGAAAGCCTTGTCCGGCGCCAGCGGCAAAGGCTGCGCCACCGCCCCTGTGGCCAGCGCCGCGAGCATCAGCACGACCGGGACGCGTCGCCCGTCAGGCGGCTGCGGAGGCTTCGGCAGCGATCCAGTCGAGGTAGGCTGGCAATCCATCGGTGATCGGGACCGCGATGATTTCGGGAAGTTCGTAGGGGTGACGGGCGCGGATCGCGGCCTCGAGCTTGGCGTAGAGCGGCGCTCGGGTCTTGATCGCCACCGGTGTCTCGTCGGCGGTTTCGATTTCGCCGCGCCAATGATAAAGTGAGCGGACCGTCGCGCCGACCTGGACACAGGCGGCGAGGCGAGCTGCGAGCAGCTCGCGCGCAAGCGACTCGGCAGCGTCCCTTTGCGGAAACATGGTCAGGACCAGCAATGCCGATGATGAAGCGCGACGCAAGGAGCCTCCATGCGTTTTTTGGTGATGCTGATTGTACTGATTTTCCCCGTGCTCGACGTAATCGTGACCCTGCGCTTCGCGAAATGGACGGGCGTTCCGATGATGGCGTTTCTGCTCGGCTCTGCCATGGCGGGGTGCCTTCTGCTGCGCCACGAGCGTGTCGCCTTCAGGGCACGGACGCTCGCTGCGTTGCGCGGAGACCGTCCGCTGCTGCGTGATCTGCTCGACAGCGGCCGCAAGGTTCTCGCCGCGATCCTGCTCATCGTTCCCGGCATCGTGTCCGACCTCATGGCACTGACGCTGCTGCTGCTGCCGATCAATGTCGGCCGCTCGTTCGCGCACGCGGGACTCGGCCGGCCTACCATCGACGCGGATTATCGACGCGTCGAGTAGCGCGCCTCGCGCTCAGTTGTCTCAGCTGCCGTAGATGGTCGGTTGCGCCTTGCGCGCGCGCCGGTACGCCCAGATCATCATCACGATGCCGGCGACGATCATCGGCATCGACAGCCACTGACCCATCGAAAGCCCGAGCGACAGCAGTCCGAGGAAGTTGTCCGGCTCGCGCGCGTATTCGACGATGAAGCGGAAGCTTCCATAGCCGATCAGAAACAATCCGGAGACGGCGCCCATCGGCCGTCGCCGCTGCGCATAGAGCCATAGCAGCGCGAACAGCGCCAGCCCTTCGAGTCCGAATTCGTAGAGTTGCGAGGGATGCCGTGGCTGCGCGTCAACCTGCGGAAAGATCATCGCCCAGGGCACGTCAGTCGGCCGGCCCCAAAGCTCACCGTTGATGAAATTGCCGATGCGTCCGAGCCCGAGCCCCAATGGAATCAGCGGCGCGACGAAATCGGTGACCTCGAGCCAGTGCTTGTGGCGGTTGCGTGCGAACACCGCGAGCGCGACCAGCACGCCGAGAAATCCGCCGTGGAAGCTCATTCCGCCCTGCCATAGCGCGAAGACCTCGAGGGGGTGCGCCGCGTAGTAGCCGAACTTGTAGAACAGCACATAGCCCAATCGTCCGCCGAGAATGACCCCGAACACACCGTAGAACAGCATGTCGTCCACGTCGCGCGGGTGCCATCCGGTGAGCAGGTTCTGCCGTGCGCGGTACTTGCCCAGCACGACGAACAGGACGAATCCGAGCAGGTACATTAGACCGTACCAGCGGACGGCGAGCGGCCCGATCTGAAAGGCGACGGGATCGAACTGCGGATGAACCAGCATGCCCTCGATTATGACACCGCGTCCTGCGCAACTGCGTGGGGCTTGCGCGCACGGCGCTCGCGCGCGATCGCGACGAAGTTGGCCAGGCAGGCACTGCGGTTGTCGCGCTGCCACGCCAGCATCACCGTGAGCAGCGGCGAGGGCTCGCGCAGCGAGCGATACACAACACCGCGGCGTCGCAGGTCCTTGAGTGATGCCGGAACGAGCGCGACGCCCAGGCCGGCCGACACCAGGCTCACGATGGTCTGCAGCTGGATCGCTTCCTGCGCGACGCGCGGCGCAAAGCCCGCGTGCGCGCAGAAATCGAAAATCATGTCGTGCAGGCCGGGGCCATTGGAACGCGGAGCGACGATGAACGATCGCTCCGCCAATGCGCGGAGCGATAGCGGGCCAGGTCGCCTGAGCAGCGGATCGCGCGCCGGCAGCACTGCGACCAGACGCTCCGAGATGATCGGCAGCGTCGCCAGCGTCGCTTCGTCGATCGGCTGCAGTAGCATGCCGGCGTCGATGCGTCCTTCGCGAAGCATGTCGAGCTGGACGTCGGAGGTGAGTTCGCGAAGGTCGAGGGTGACGCCGGGAAACGACTTGCGATAGGCGCTGAGCATGCCAGGAAGCACGCTGTAATCGACGGCGCTGATGAATCCCAGCGCCAGATGTCCGGTGTCGCCAGTCGCAGCGCGCCGCGTGCGCTCGGCGACGCGCTCGCTCTCGGCGAGCATGCGCCGCGCTTCGCCGAGCAGGTAGTGTCCCGCGTCGGTCAGCTCGACGCGACGCTTGCTACGGCGCAACAGCAGCGTGCCGATCTCGTGCTCGAGCAGCTGGATCTGCCGAGTCAGCGGCGGCTGCGAAATGCGCAGGCTCGAGGCGGCGCGTCCGAAATGTAGCGATTCGGCCACCGCCACGAAATAGCGCAATCGTCGGGCATCGATCATTGATACTTTTTCGGTATTAGTTGGGCTGCCATTACGTATTGGACAGTATCAGAATAGCGCCGCTATAAGGAAGTTCCGCAGCTCCAAGGAATCGCCATGGCCGATAATCGCCGAAGTCGCATCATCACCCAGGGTGTAGCCCGCTCGCCCAACCGCGCCATGCTGCGCGCCGTCGGCTTCGCGGATGGCGACTTCGACAAGCCGATCATCGGCGTCGCCAATGGGCACTCGACCATGAACCCGTGCAACGCCGGCATCCAGCCGCTGGTCGATCGCGCCATGGATGCGCTCACAACTGGCGGCGCGAAGCCGCAGGTGTTCGGCTTCCCGACCGTGACCGACGGTATTGGCATGGGGACCGAGGGCATGAAGTATTCACTGGTGTCGCGCGAAGTCATCGCCGATGCCATCGAAGTCGCCGTCATGGGACAGTGCATGGACGGCGTGCTGTGTGTCGGCGGCTGCGACAAGAACATGCCTGGCGCGATGATGGCGATGGCACGCATGAACGTGCCGGCGATCTTCGTCTACGCCGGAACGATCAAGCCGGGCTTCTGGAAGGGCCAGAAGCTCACCATCGTGAGCCCTTTCGAGGCTGTCGGCGCTTTCGTGGCCGGCAAGATGTCGGAAGAAGACCTGGTGGGCATCGAAAAGAACGCATGCCCGACCGTCGGCGCGTGCGGTGGCCAGTACACCGCCAACACGATGTCCTCGTCGTTCGAGGCGCTGGGTCTTTCGCTGCTTGGCAGCTCGCAGCTCGCTTCGCCCGATCCGGAAAAGGCCGACAGCGCAGCGGCGTCCGCGCAAGCCCTGATCGGCGCGGTGGCGCGCGACCTCAAGCCGCGCGACATCATCACCCGGAAATCGATCGAGAATGCGATTGCGCTGGTGATGGCGACGGGCGGCTCGACCAACGCCGTGCTGCACTATCTCGCGATCGCGTCGGCGGCAGGCGTTGAATGGAGCATCGACGATTTCGAGCGCGTGCGCCAGCGTGTTCCGGTGCTATGCGACCTGAAGCCATCGGGGCGCTACGTCGCAGTGGACTTCAACGCCGCGGGCGGCGTGCCGCAGGTGCTCAAGATGCTGCTGGCGCACGGGTTGCTGCACGGCGATTGCATGACCATCACCGGGAAGACCCTCGGCGAGGAGCTCCAGGCAATTCCCGCGCAACCGCGCAGCGATCAGGATGTCATTCGACCGTTCGACGACCCGATGTACGCGCAAGGCCACCTTGCGATCCTGCGCGGCAATCTCGCGCCCGAGGGTTGTGTGGCCAAGATCACCGGATTGAAGAATCCGTCGATCACCGGACCGGCTCGCGTTTTCGATTCGGAGCCCGCAGCGCTCGACGCCATTCTCGCGCGCAGCATCATGCCGGGTGACGTGATGGTAATTCGGTACGAAGGGCCCAAAGGCGGTCCGGGAATGCAGGAAATGCTGGCGCCCACGTCGGCGCTGATCGGTCAGGGCCTGGGCGAGAGCGTCGGGCTCATTACCGACGGCCGTTTTTCCGGCGGCACCTGGGGTATGGTGGTCGGCCACGTTGCGCCCGAGGCCTACGTCGGAGGAACGATCGCGCTGGTGCACGAGGGCGACCGCATCACCATCGATGCTCATACCAAGCGAGTAGACCTGCACGTCGACGACGCGGAGCTCGCGCGCCGGCGCGCGGTGTGGACGGCACCGGCGCCTCGCTACACGCGCGGCGTGCTCGCTAAGTACATGCAGCTCGTGTCGACCGCGAGCATCGGCGCGATCACCGATGGCGGCGGCTCCGGCTCGACATATTGAAGCTATGCGGGGCCGGCATGAGAAGGGGCACGCAAGGCTCGAACGGGAGCGCGTCGCGAGGCGCTGGTCGGCGCCCGCGCATTCGTCTAGCATGGAGGCTCGTCGCGCACCACGAATACGCGCGTCGCATGTCAGGAGGAACGTCATGTCCACGCTGAACGATCGCTTCGCTTCGTCGCTGCTCTCGTTCGCGACACTCTTCATCGTCGTCCTCGCCGGGTGTCAGGCCCCGGGCTCCACTCCGGTGAGTGCTCCGATCCCAGCACCGAAGCTCGTGCTGGGCGACCATTGGCAGTACAAGATCACCGACAACCTGCGGCGCGGTGCGGTCACAATGATGGACGTTGAGGTGACCGCCATTGCAAACGGCATCGTGACACTGCACGAGACGTCCGTGGGCCCCTACGGGCGCAGCGAGGAAAACGAGGAGATCACCGCCGAGGGATGGCTGGTATTCGGCTCGCTCAAGAACGAGACCTTTCGCCGCTTCCCGACGCCGATCGAGCTGTACGACTTTCCGCTCGCGCAAGGGAAGACGTGGCGACAAACCGTCGCGACCACCAGCCCCGAAACCCAGTTGCCCGCGCAGATACTCTCGTACGGGACCGTTCAGGGACTACGCCAGGTCAACGTTCCCGCAGGATCGTTCAATGCCGTTTATATCTATCGCATCCTGCAGCTCGACGATGATCAATTCTTCCGATCGCGGACCGAGCGCCGTGACTCGGTGTGGTACGCGCCGGAAGTAAAGGCGCCCGCGCGCGAGCTTCACGATGCGTCGTACGTCCTCTACGACGGTCCGGAGAGCACCCTGGTACGTACCGAGAACACGACGCGCGAACTGATTTCGTTCCAGCCGGGCAGAACCTGACGCTCAGCTCCGCCGAAGGCGCTGCCAGATGGCGGTGCTAAGCTCTGCCTGGTTGAGCGTGTAGAAGTGCAGCCCCGGTGCACCGTGCGCAAGCAGGTCGGCGCACAAGCGGGTGACGACGTCGAGCCCGAAGTCGCGCACCGCTTCGGTGTCGTCCCCCAGACTTTCCATCTTGCGCCGGATCCAGCGTGGAATCTCCGCGCCGCAGGCGTCCGAAAAACGCGCCAGCTTCGAAAAGCTGGTAATCGGCATGACGCCGGGAACGATCGCGACGTCGACGCCCGCGTCGCGCGCAGCGTCCACGAACCGGTAATAGCTGTCCGGATTGTAGAAATATTGCGTGATCGCCGAGTCGGCGCCGGCATCGATCTTTCTCTTGAAATTCGCGAGGTCGGACGCGGGATCGCTCGCCTGCGGGTGATACTCCGGATAGCAGGCGACATCGATATGGAACCAGTCGCCGCTCTCGGCGCGAATGAATGCGACGAGCTCGTTGGCATAGCGAAACTCGCCGGCGCCTGCGGACCCGGAAGGGAGGTCGCCGCGCAGCGCGATCAGATGATGAATCCCGTGCTCGCGATACGTTGCGAGCGTGTCACGGATGCTCGCCCGCGACGAGCCGATGCACGAGATGTGCGGCGCCGCACGCTGTCCCGCAGCCTGAATGTCGAGCACCGCCTGCAGCGTGCGATCGCGGGTGGACCCTCCCGCGCCGTAGGTGACCGAGAAGAAATGCGGCGACAGCGTCGCCAGCTGCGCGCGCGTTGCCGAGAGCTTCTGCGCGCCTTCGGCGGTCGCCGGCGGGAAGAACTCGAAGCTGAAGACCTGCGTCGCCGGCACCGTCATGCATTGCGCCGTGGAGCGGTGTCGCGGAGCAGAATCGCCGACAGCGCCCACGAAATGATGCTGTAGAGGATCGCTCCGCCGACACCCGACCAGAATCCGCCCACGTGAAACCCTTCGACGAACGATCCGACGAGCCAGAACAACAGCCCGTTGATCACGAAGATGAACAAACCGAGGGTGAGCAGCGTCGCCGGCAGGGTAAGGAGGATCAGCAGCGGACGGATGAAGGCGTTGATGAGACCCAGGATCAGCGCCGCGATCAGCGCCGACACGAACGAATCGACGTGAATCGACGACATCAGGTACGGCAGCGCGAACAGCGCCGCCGCATTGACCAGCCAGACGATGAGAAGGCGCATGTGGTCGCTCAGTAGCGGTAAGCGTCGGGCTTGTACGGGCCGGTCGGCTCGATGCCCAGGTAACGCGCCTGCCGGTCGCTGAGCTCGGTCAGCGTCGCGTCCAGCTTGTGCAGCTGGAGCCGCGCGACCTTTTCGTCGAGGTGCTTGGGAAGCACGTAGACGCCTATGGGATAGCGCTTGCCGCCGGTGCGCGCGTCGTCCCAGAGCTCTATCTGCGCGATGACCTGATTGGCGAACGAGCTCGACATCACGTAGCTCGGATGTCCTGTACCGCAGCCCAGGTTCACCAGCCGTCCCTCGGCGAGCAGGATGATGCGCTTTCCGTCGGCGAACACGACGTGGTCGACCTGCGGCTTGATGTTCTCCCACGTGCACTTCTTGAGCGAGGCGACGTCGATCTCGTTGTCGAAGTGGCCGATGTTGCACACGATCGCGTTGTTCTTCATGCGCGCCATGTGCTCGTAGGTGATCACGTCGACGTTGCCGGTGGCGGTGACGAAGATATCGGCCTTGTCGGCGACGTGGTTCATGGTCACGACGCGAAAACCTTCCATCGCCGCCTGCAGCGCGCAGATCGGATCGATCTCGGTGACCCATACCTGCGCCGAAAGCGCGCGCAGCGCCTGCGCACAACCCTTGCCGACGTCGCCATAACCGCAGACCACCGCGACCTTGCCCGCGATCATGACGTCGGTCGCACGCTTGATGCCGTCGACCAGCGACTCGCGGCAGCCGTACAGGTTGTCGAACTTGCTCTTGGTCACCGAATCGTTGACGTTGATCGCCGGAAAGCCGAGCCGGCCCTCGGCGTGCATCCGATACAGACGCTTGACGCCGGTCGTTGTCTCCTCGGTCACGCCCCTGATGTTGGCCTTCAGCGTGGAATAGAACTTCGGGTTTGCAGCGAGCCGCTTGGCGATCGACGTATACAGCCAAAACTCCTCGTCGTTGGCAGGCTTCGCGATCACGCTGCGATCGCTCTCGGCCTGCTCGCCCAGATGCACCAGCAGCGTCGCGTCGCCGCCGTCGTCCAGAATCATATTCGGGCCGCGGCCGTCGCTCCACTCGAAGATGCGGTGCGTATATTCCCAGTATTCCTCGAGCGACTCGCCTTTGTGCGCGAACACGGCGGTGCCGCCGGCGGCGATCGCCGCCGCGGCGTGATCCTGCGTGGAGTAGATGTTGCACGACGCCCAGCGCACTTCGGCGCCGAGCGCCCTGAGTGTCTCGATCAGGACCGCGGTCTGAATGGTCATGTGCAGCGATCCGGCGATGCGCGCTGCGCGCAACGGCTGCGCCCCGGCGTATTCCTCGCGGATCGCCATGAGACCCGGCATTTCAGTCTCGGCGATGGCGATTTCCTTGCGCCCCCACTCGGCGAGACCGAGGTCGGCGACCTTGAAATCGGTGAACTTGGTGATATCGGCAACGTCGTTCATGCTTCGCTCCAGCAAGGGGAACGCGCCGGAAAGCGAGGCCGCGACTGAGTCGCGATGGTCTCGTCTCGCCGCGCGAGATCCGCGGTTCAACGAGCGCCGTTGCCAATGTCCAACCCGAGCCTGGCAGGTTGCGCGGTCCTTTTCGACGGACCGGACGGCAGCCTGTTGCAACGCTCCTCGGGGGTACAATAGTGTAGCGCAAGCGGGGGGTTTGCGCACGGGTGCGGCGGGTTGGCGCCGTGCGATGCTACCTGTAGCGCGATCACGTAGCGCACAACGCGAATGCCCCGGATCATAGTTGGTTACATCTCCGACGCAACGATCGCGTCCCAGCGTGGACAATCCCTTTCCCCCTCCACGTGGAATGTGACCGCATGAGCCCTGACACCAGTTCCGGAGCCGAGACCGCAGCGCTGATCGCCCCGCCCCCGGGCCCACAGCGGCGGCGACGCGGGTGGGTGTGGGTGGCCGCGATCGCGGTCCTCGTCGCCGTCGTCGCAGGCATCTGGTACGCGTGGCCCAAACCTGCGGATGCCCCTGCGGGGCCCGGCGGACCCGGCGGCGGCAAGGGTGGCCGGGGCGACGCGGCATCGCGCCCGCAGCCGGTGGTCGCGGCGCCGGCCCGCGTGGGCAGCATCGACGTCGTGCTCGATGCGTTGGGCACGGTCACGCCGCGCAACATCGTCACCGTGCGCAGCCGCGTCGACGGGCAGCTCATGAGCGCCCCTTTCCGCGAGGGTCAGATGGTGAAGGCGGGCGACCTGATCGCGGAAATCGATCCACGCACCTACCAGGTGCAGGTCGCTCAGGCGCAGGGCCAGCTCGCCAAGGACCAGGCGCTGCTCGCCAATGCGCGCGTCGATTTGCAGCGCTACCAGACGCTGCTCGCGCAAGACTCGATCGCCAAGCAGCAGGTCGACACGCAGGAAGCGCTGGTTCGGCAATATCAGGGAACGATAGAAGCCGATCAGGGCGCTGTCGACAGCGCCAAGCTGCAGCTGTCATTCACGCGCATCACCGCGCCGATCGCCGGCCGCGTCGGGTTGCGCCAGGTTGATCCCGGCAACATGGTGCACGCCTCGGACGCCAACGGGCTCGTCGTCATCACGCAGATGCAGCCCACGACGGTGGTCTTTCCGGTGCCCGAGGACAACGTGCCGCAACTCATGAAACGGCTGGCTTCCGGCGACAGCATCGCGGTCGAGGCGCTCGACCGCGGGCAGAAAGTCCAGCTCGCCACCGGGAAGCTCGTCACCGTCGACAACCAGATCGACACGACGACCGGGACGGTGAAACTCAAGGCCGAATTCGCCAACGAAAGCGGCGCGTTGTTTCCGAACCAGTTCGTCAACGTGCGCATGCCCATCGACCGTCACGATAACGCCGTGCTCGTTCCCAGCGCGGCGATCCAACGCGGCGCGCCGGGGACCTTCGTCTACGTGGTCAATGACGACCAGACCGTGAAGGTGGTGCCGGTGAAGCTGGGCGCCGCGCAGGGCGAGACCACCGAAGTGCAGAGCGGGCTGCAGGCGGGCGCGAAGGTGGTCGTCGACGGCGCCGACAAGCTGCGCGACGGCGCCAAGGTCGAGCTCGTGGATCCGAATGCGCGCAACGTTCCGCCGCCCGCAGAACGCAGTCGTTCCGGCAAGGGCAAGGGCGGCGACGCCGCAACGGGTGACAAGGGCGCGCCCACAGGAAGTCGACCCGCGAATAGCGGCGGTTGAGGCGCGGCGCCCAACGCCAGCCGACGGCATGACATGAATCCATCGCGCATATTCATCCTGCGGCCGGTGGCGACGTCGCTCCTGATGCTGGCGATCCTGCTTGCCGGCGCCATCGCGTATCGCATCCTTCCGATTTCGGCGCTGCCGGAAGTCGACTATCCGACCATCCAGGTGGTGACGCTGTATCCGGGAGCAAGCCCCGACGTCACCACCTCGTCGATCACCGCGCCGCTGGAGCGCCAGTTCGGTCAGATGCCCGGACTCAAGCAGATGTCGTCGATCAGTTCCGCGGGAGCCTCGGTCATCACGCTGCAATTCGACCTCGCGCTCTCGCTCGATGTCGCCGAGCAGGAGGTGCAGGCGGCGATCAACGCGTCGGGCAGCTTCCTGCCCGCCGATCTGCCGACGCCGCCGATCTACAACAAGGTCAACCCCGCCGACACGCCGATCATGACGCTGGCGCTGACGTCGTCGACGCTGCCGCTGCCAAAGATCGAGGATCTCGCCGATACGCGCTTCGCGACCAAGCTCTCGCAGCTGCCCGGCGTGGGCCTGGTCAGCATCAGCGGCGGGCAGCGCCCCGCCGTGCGCATCCAGGCCAACCCCACTGCGCTCGCCGCGTACGGGCTGTCGATGGATGACGTGCGTACCGCGATCAGCGCCGCGAACACCAACCAGGCCAAGGGAAGCTTCGACGGACCCACTCGCGCTTCGACCATCGACGCCAACGATCAGCTGCGATCCGCCGCGGAGTACCAGCAGATGATCCTCGCGTACCGCAACGGCGCGCCGGTTCGTCTCTCCGACGTCGCCGACATCATCGACGGTGCTGAGAACACCCGGCTCGCGGCATGGGCCAACGAGAAGCCGGCGATCATCGTCAACATCCAGCGCCAGCCGGGCGCCAACGTCATCGAGGTGGTCGACCGCATCAAGCTGCTGTTGCCGCAGCTCAAGGGTTCGCTGCCCTCGGCGGTCGACGTGACGCTGCTCACCGATCGCACCGTGACCATCCGGGCGTCCGTGCACGACGTGCAGTTCGAGCTCCTGTTGGCGATTGCACTGGTGGTGATGGTGATCTTCCTGTTTCTTCGCAGCACCTCGGCGACGATCATCCCCAGCGTCGCGGTGCCGCTGTCGCTGGTCGGCACCTTCGGCGTCATGTACCTCGCCGGCTTCTCGATCAACAACCTCACGCTGATGGCGCTCACCATCGCAACCGGCTTCGTGGTCGACGACGCGATCGTCATGATCGAGAACATCGCGCGCTACATCGAGGCCGGCGACAAGCCGCTCGAGGCGGCGCTCAAGGGCTCCGAGCAGATCGGCTTCACCATCATCTCGCTGACGATTTCGCTGATCGCGGTGCTGATCCCTCTGTTATTCATGGGCGACGTGGTCGGGCGGCTGTTCCGCGAGTTCGCGATCACGCTGGCGGTGTCGATCCTGATCTCGGCGTTTGTGTCGCTGACGCTGACGCCGATGATGTCGGCGCGCTTCCTCCGCCACACAAGAAAAGAACAGCAGAGCCGCTTCTACCGGGCGAGCGGCGAGCTTTTCGACCGCGTGATCGAGCGCTACGGGCAGATGCTCAATTGGGTGCTCGATCGCCAGCGCGCGACGTTGATCGTCGCTGTCCTCACGCTGATCCTGACCATCGTGCTCTACATCGTGATTCCGAAAGGCTTTTTCCCGGTCCAGGACACCGGCGCGATCCAGGGCATCACCGAAGCGCCGCAGTCGATCTCGTTCGCAGCGATGGCCGAGCGACAGCAGGCCGTGGCGCGCGTCGTCCTCGATGATCCTGCCGTCGAGAGCCTGTCATCATTCATCGGCGTCGACGGCACCAACACTACGCTTAACAGCGGTCGCATGCTCATCAACCTGAAGCCCCTCGCGCAGCGCGATGCGCGCGCCGCGGACGTGATCCGCAGGCTGCAGGGCAAGCTGACGCAGGTCGAAGGCATCACGCTGTACATGCAGCCGGTGCAGGACCTCACGATCGAGGACCGCGTCAGCCGCACGCAATATCAGTTCACGCTCGAGGATCCCAACCAGGACGAGCTCAACAGCGCGACCACCCGTCTGGTCGAGCGCTTGCGCCGGATTCCGATCCTCGCCGACGTCGCCAGCGACCTGCAGACACAGGGGCTGCAAGTCTATGTCGACATCGACCGCGCCACCGCTGCGCGCTACGGCATCACTCCGGCGGCGGTCGACAACGCGCTGTACAACGCGTTCGGGCAGCGTCTGGTGTCGACCATTTTCACGCAGACCAACCAGTACCGCGTGGTGCTCGAAGCCGCTCCCGCGTTCCAGCTCGGTCCGGAAGCGCTCGCGAACATCTATGTCCCAGCGGCCGCGGGCGTTTCCGCATCGCCAACGACGAGCAGTGGCAATGCGTCGGCATCGCTCGCCGCGCCGGGCGCCGGGTCGGGAACGACAACCAGCGTCAGCAGCGCAAGCACCACATCGCAGGGACCGCAGCAGGTCCCACTCACCGCGATCGCGCGCATCAGCGAGCGCGCCTCACCGCTGTCGATCAATCACATCGGCCAGTTTCCGGCGTCGACCATCTCGTTCAACCTCGCCAGGAACGCCTCGCTCGGCGACGCGGTCAAGCAGATCCAGCAGGCGGCGAAGGAGCTCGAGCTTCCCGCCAGCGTCGATATCCAGTTCCAGGGCGCCGCCGCGGCGTTCCAGGGGGCGCTGGCGAACGAGGTTTGGCTGCTGCTCGCCGCGATCATCACGATGTACATCGTGCTCGGTGTGCTCTATGAGAGCTTCATCCATCCAATCACAATTCTCTCGACGCTGCCCTCCGCCGGCGTAGGCGCGCTGCTCGCGCTGATGATTTCGGGCAACGACCTTGGCGTGATCGCGATCATCGGCATCGTGCTGCTGATCGGCATCGTCAAGAAAAACGCGATCATGATGATCGACTTCGCGCTCGACGCCGAGCGCCAGGAAGGTAAGGAGCCGCGCGAGGCCATTTTCCAGGCGTCGCTGCTGCGCTTCAGGCCGATCATGATGACGACGATGGCGGCGCTGCTCGGAGCGCTCCCGCTGATGCTCGGTTGGGGCGTGGGCTCGGAGCTGCGTCATCCGCTGGGCATCGCGATGGTCGGCGGGCTGATCCTGAGCCAGGCGCTGACGCTGTTCACCACGCCGGTGATTTATCTCGCGTTCGACGATCTGGCCCGACGCTTTGCGCGCTGGCGCGCCGCGCGCAACCCTCCGGAATCGCTTCCGGCGAGCGGCGACTAGGATGAAACTTCCCCTCACGCTCGCTCCGCTCGCTGCCCCTCAGGGGGCGGGTCAGTCGGTCGGGGCGGCCCTTCCCGACTGACATGACCGACAAGCCTTCCCGTCTGCAGGAGTGGGGCGTGAACCTCTCGGCGCCGTTCATCGCGCGCCCGGTCGGGACCACGCTGCTCACCATCGGACTGGCGCTGGCGGGCGCCGCTGCGTTTCGCCTGCTCCCGGTATCGCCGCTACCGCAGGTCGATTTTCCGACGATCTCGGTGCAGGCATCGCTGCCTGGTGCGAGTCCGGAAACCATGGCGGCAACGGTCGCCACGCCGCTCGAACGCTCGCTCGGACGCATCGCCGGCGTCACTGAAATGACGTCGAGCAGCTCGCTCGGCTCGACGCGGGTGACGCTGCAGTTCGAGCTCAATCGCGACATCGACGGCGCCGCGCGCGATGTGCAGGCTGCGCTCAACGCGGCGCGCAGCCTGCTCCCCACCGGACTTCCCAGCAATCCGACGTATCGCAAGGTCAACCCCGCGGATGCCCCGATCATGATCCTCGCGCTCACTTCGGACACGATGACCAAGGGCGAAATGTACGACGCGGCGTCGACGGTCATCGCGCAGAAGCTCTCGCAGCTCGCCGGCGTCGGACAGGTGCAAGTAGGCGGAAGCTCGTTGCCGGCGGTGCGCGTCGAGCTCAATCCGCAGGCGCTCTACAAATACGGCATCGGCTTCGAGCAGGTGCGCTCGGTACTTTCTTCGACCAACGCGAACCGCCCCAAGGGCGCGGTCGAGGACGGCGATCGCCACTGGCAGATCTACGCCAACGACCAGGCGACCAAGGCCGCCGACTACATGCCGCTGGTCGTTGCCTATCGCAACGGTTCGGCGGTCCGTCTGACCGACCTCGGCGACGTCGTCGATTCGGTGCAAGACCTGCGCAACGCGGGCTCGTCGAACGGCAAGCCGTCGGTGCTCGTCATCATCAGCCGCCAGCCCAACGCCAACATCATCGAAACGGTCGACGCGATTACCGCAATGGTTCCGCAGCTGCGCGCATCGATCCCCAGCGCGATCAACCTGGACATCGTCATGGAGCGCACGACGACGATCCGGGCGTCGCTGCGAGACGTCGAGCGCACGCTGCTCATCGCGGTGCTGCTGGTGGTGCTGGTCGTGTTCGCTTTCCTGCGCAACTGGCGTGCGACGGTGATCCCCAGCGTCGCGGTCCCGGTGTCGCTGATCTCGACGTTCGGGGCTATGTACCTGTTCGGCTTCAGCCTGAACAACCTCTCGCTGATGGCGCTCACCATCGCCACCGGGTTCGTGGTCGACGATGCGATCGTCGTACTCGAGAACGTATCGCGCCACATCGAGGAGGGAATGTCGCCGATGCAAGCGTCGTTGCTCGGCGCGCGCGAAGTGGGCTTCACCGTGCTCTCGATGAGTCTGTCGCTGATCGCCGTGTTCATCCCGATCCTGCTCATGGGCGGCATCGTCGGGCGCTATTTCCGCGAGTTCGCGGTGACGCTGTCGGTGGCAATTCTCGTCTCGCTGGTGCTCTCGCTCACCATGACGCCGATGATGTGCTCGCGGCTGCTTCGGCCCGAGCGCGAGATGAAGCGGCGGCGCTGGCTGGACTGGAGCGAGCGCGGGTTCGACGCGATGCGCAACGGTTACCAGCGAAGCCTCGGCTGGGCGCTCGATCACGGGCCGCTGATGATGATCGTCCTGCTGGTGACCGTGTGCCTGAACGTTTACCTCTACATCAGCATCCCCAAGGGCTTTTTTCCGCAGCAGGATACCGGACGCCTGACCGGTTTCATCCAGGCCGACCAGAGCATTTCGTTCCAGGCCATGCAGCCCAAGCTGGACAGCTTCGTATCCATCGTGCGCTCCGATCCGGCGGTCGAAAACGTGGTGGCGTTCACCGGCGGCGCGCAGCGCAACACCGGATTCATGTTCGTCGCACTCAAACCCTTGTCGGTGCGCAAGGACAGCGTCGACCAGATCATCGCGCGCCTGCGCGTCAAGCTCGCCAAGGAGCCGGGTGCGAGCCTGTTTCTCAACCCCGTCCAGGATATCCGTGTGGGCGGCCGGCAGTCCAACGCGACCTACCAGTACACGCTGCAGGCGGACGACCTCGCCGAGTTGCGCGAGTGGGAGCCGCGCATTCGCGCCGCAATGAACAATCTCCCGGAGCTCGCCGACGTCAACACCGACTCGCAGGACAAGGGGTTGCAGACCTCGCTGGTCATCGATCGCGACGCCGCGTCGAGGCTCCAGGTGTCACCGGGGCTGGTCGACAGCGCGCTCAACGATGCCTTCGGACAACGTCAGGTGTCGACGATCTACTCGGTGCTCAACCAGTACCACGTGGTGATGGAGGCGGCACCCGAATACTGGCAATCGCCCGATTCGCTCAACGACGTCTACGTAACCGCGTCGTCGGGCGCGCAGGTGCCGCTGTCGGCGATCGCTCACTATGCGCCGACCAACACTGCGCTCGGCGTCAATCACCAGTCGCAGTTCGTCGCGACCACCATCTCGTTCAACCTGCCGCTGGGCGTCTCGCTCGGGCAGGCAACAGTGGCGATCGACGACGCGCTCAATCGCATCGGCGTGCCATCGACGATCCGCGGCAGCTTCCAGGGGACCGCGCGCGCCTTCCAGGATTCGCTCAACAGCCAGCCTTATCTCATCCTGGCGGCGCTGCTGACCGTCTACATCGTGCTCGGCGTCCTCTACGAGAGCTACATCCACCCGATCACCATCCTGTCGACGCTGCCGTCGGCAGGCGTCGGGGCACTGCTCGCTTTGCGGATGTTCAATACCGAGTTCAGCGTCATCGCGCTCATCGGCGTGATCCTGCTCATCGGCATCGTCAAGAAAAACGCGATCATGATGATCGACTTCGCGCTCGACGCCGAGCGTGGGCGCGGAATGAGCACGCGCGATGCGATTTTCGAAGCCTGCGTACTGCGCTTCCGGCCGATCATGATGACCACGATGGCGGCGCTGCTCGCCGCGATACCACTGGCACTGGGCACCGGTGATGGCGCGGAGATGCGCCGGCCGCTGGGCATTTCCATCGTCGGCGGACTGATTGTGAGCCAGATGCTGACGCTCTATACGACCCCGGTGGTCTACCTTTACCTCGACCGCGCAAGTCTTTGGGCGCGCCGCCGATTTGCGCGGCGCACGCGTCTCGAACCCGCGCTGCGCGCTTCCAGGTGAGCTCCATGATGGCGTTTCGACATTGCATGCCCAGCACCTTGTCCGCCTACGCCCGGAATACGTTCCTCGCCGCCGGGTGCGCTGCGCTGCTCGCGTTCGGCGGATGCATGCTCGGCCCCGATTACCAGCGGCCGAGCGCGCCGACCTCGCCCGCGTACAAGGAGCTCGCCGACTGGAAGCCCGCGCAGCCGCAGGACAGCGTGCCGCGCGGAAAATGGTGGCAGATCTACGGCGACGCCGAGCTCGATGCGCTGGAGGAGCAGGTCGACATCTCCAACTTCAACATAGCGGTCGCCGCGGCGCAGGTGCGCGAAGCGCAGGCACTCACGCAGCAGGCGCGTGCAGGCTTGTTCCCGTCGCTGGACCTGGCGGTGGGTGCCACGCGCTCGAAGACGCAAGCGGGTGGCGCGCGCAATACCGGAACCGAGCGCAGCATCAACAACAGCTACAACGTCGCACTCGACGCGAGCTGGGAGATCGACCTGTGGGGTCGCATCCGGCGCGGCATCGAAGCAAGCGAAGCGAGCGCACAGGCGAGCGCCGCCGATCTCGAGTCGGCGCGTCTGTCGGCGCAGGCGCTGCTCGCGCAGGACTACTGGCTGCTGCGCGTGTCCGACGCTGATATCGTGCTGCTGCAGGAGTCGGCCGCCGGATACGAAAAGTCGTTGCAGCTCACGCAGAACCAGTACAGCGCGGGTACGGTGAGCCGCAATGACGTAGTGCAGGCGCAGGCGCAGCTCAAGGCGACGCAAGCACAGGCGCTCGACGCGCAGATCGGGCGCGCGCAGCTGGAGCACGCCATTGCGCTCCTGATCGGCAAGCCACCGGCCGAGCTCACGATCGCCCGCTCCACGCCCGCCTGGACGTTCCCCGTGGTGCCGGCGGGCGTTCCGTCGGAACTGCTCGAGCGCCGGCCCGACATCGCCGCCGCCGAGCGTAGCGTCGCTGCGGCCAACGCGCAGATCGGCGTCGCCGAAGCCGCGTTCTTCCCCGCGCTGACGCTGACCGGCATCGGTGGATTCCAAAGCTCGACGATTTCGCAGCTGCTATCGCTTCCGAATCAATACTGGTCGATCGGCGCGGCGGTTGCGCAGTCGATTTTCGACGCCGGGCTGCGCCTGGGGCAAAAGGCGCAGGCGGTGGCCACTTACGACGCCACCGTCGCGACCTACAGGCAGACCGTGCTCGGCGGATTCCAGGAGGTCGAGGACAATCTGGTCGCCCTTCGAGTGCTCGAGCAGGAAACCACCGTGCAGGACGAAGCGGTGAGCGCGGCACGTGAAACGGTGACGATCACCAACAACCAATACCGCGCAGGCATCACCACCTATCTCGCGGTCGTTGTCGTGCAGAACGCCGCGCTCAACAGCGAGCGTACCGCGCTCAGCATTCGCGGTCGCCGGCTAACGGCGAGCGTCGGGCTGATCAAGGCGCTGGGCGGCGGCTGGAACGCCTCCGAGCTCGCGCAGTCGCAGCGCTAGTCAGTGCCGCTGCCGTGCGCGTCGTCTTGCGCGAGCGCCGCTTTCTGCTCGAGCAACGCCGATGCCAGCGCCGATTCGCGCTTGTAGAATCCCTCGGTATGGAAGGTCTCCTCGAGCGCGAAGAGCTCGTAATCCAGGTGATGGCACAGCTCGTGGATAAGCGTGCGCAGGAAGGTTTTGAAGGCGACGACGTTCTTGCGCTGCGCGGTGCGCATCCACACACTCACCCGCGCCAGGGTTCCCTCGTCTTCCGGCTCGTAGAGTCCGTGCAGCTCGCCGCTGCCATCGGCCGGTCGAGTCGCCAGGACGCGCACACGAATCCGCGGAACGTGGTAGCCGGCGGTGAGCGCGTCGATCAGCCGCTGGCACACCGACTGCACGTCGCTGCGACGGTCGCGCTGCAGCGCGTCGGCGAGCTGCTGCACGAGCGCGCCGAGCGCGAGACCCGGCGGCAATCCCAACGTGGCGATGGCGTCGCTCTTGCGATAAATGCGCTGGCGCGCAGCGGAAAGGTTGTCGTAGTAGGCAAAGCGCATGGCTGAAATCGGCGAAGACTCGGTCTATCCATCAGTCTATCCAACCCGCGCGCGCACGTGAACGCACCGCTCGTGCCCGCTACGCTGCGTTACGATGAGTCCGGCACGCCGTATTCGGAGCGCTACGGAGACGTCTATCACGGCGCGAGCTCGGCGACCGGACAGGCGCGGCACGTGTTCCTCGGCGGCAACGACTTGCCCGCCCGCTGGGCGCGCGCGGCATCGTTTTGCATCGTCGAATGCGGCTTCGGCCTGGGAATCAATTTCCTGACCACATGGAATGCGTGGCGCGCCGACCCGGAACGTTGCCGACGTCTGCATTTCGTGTCGATCGAGCAGCATCCGTTTCGGGTGATCGATCTGGCCAGCGCGCACGCGCGTCACCCTGAGCTGACGGCGGCCGCCGGCGCGCTGCGCGCCGCATGGCCCATGCTGGTGCGGGGCGTGCATCGCCTGCCTTTCGATGATGGCGCGGTGACGCTGACGCTGATGTTTGCGGAGGTCGCCGACGCGCTGCCCGACCTGCGCGCCGGCGCCGATGCCTTTTTTCTGGACGGCTTCGCGCCCGACCGCAATCCTCAGATGTGGTCGCCGCGCCTCGCCAAGGCGCTGGCGCGGCTGGCCAAGCCGGGCGCCACGCTCGCGACCTGGAGCGTCGCGCGCAGCGTGCGCGACGCGCTGGCCGCGGCGGGATTCGCCGTCGAGCGCAGAAAGGGCTTCGGCGCCAAGCGCGAGATGCTGGCCGGGCACTATGAGCCGCGCGGACGCATCGTCGTGCGCTCATCGCGCGCGATGGTCGACGAACGACGAGCGATCGTGATCGGCGCCGGCCTCGCTGGATCGGCCGTCGCCGAGCGGCTCACCACGCGTGGCTGGCGGGTCGTCATGCTCGAGCGCGCCGGCGCGCCTGCGGCCGCCGCGTCGGGGATGCGCGCCGCCGTGTCCCAGCCGCATGTCTCGCGCGATGATTGCCTGCTTTCTCGGTGGACGCGTGCCGGATTCCTCTATGCGCAGTCGCGCCAAGGCACGCTCTTCGAGGCCGGACGTGCGCCTGTGTGGCATGGTTGCGGCGTGCTGCAGCTCGCCGATGGGCCTGCCAACGACGCGCGCGTCGCCAACACCGCGACGATTCTGGGCTATCCCGACGACTTCGCTCGCCACGTCACGCGCGATGCTGCTTGCGTATTGGCGGGCGCGCGCGTCGAGATTGGAGGCTGGTGGTTCGAGCGCGCCGGCTGGCTCGATCCGAGCGAACTCATTGCGCTGCAGCTCGCGGGTGCGCGCTCGCGGCTGCTCCTCGATCTCGATCGCGAGGTGGCCCTGCTGGAGCGCGCGGGTGAACACTGGATCGCGCGCGCGGCAGACGGCGCAATCGCCGCGCGCGCGCCGGTGGTAGTGCTGGCCAATGCGGGCGATGCGGTGCGGCTGGCCGGACCTGGCATCGACTCGGCGTATCCATGGCGGCGCGTCCGTGGTCAGCAAAGTCACGTTCCTGCGCCGCCCTTCGTTGCGCCGCGCACGGTGGTCGGCGGTGATGGCTACGTTCTTCCGGCCTGGGACGGGATGGCGGTGATCGGCGCGACGTACGACCTCGATCGTGGCGACACCGCGGTCGACGCCGCGAGCCATGCGCACAATCTCGCGCGTGCGGCAAGCATGCTTCCAGGCAGCACCGGGGCGCTGGATCCGGCGACCGTCGTCGGGAGCGCCGGCGTCCGCTGCGTCGCCCGCGACCGCATGCCGATAATCGGCGCCATGGTCGACGTCGCATACGCACGCAGGCATGCCAACGCCTTCAAAGGGGCGCGCCTGCGCGATCTGCCGCGCCTGCCCGGACTCTATGGCGCGTTCGCTTTCGCATCGCGCGGCGCGACCTGGGCATGGCTTGCCGCGGAGTTGCTTGCTTCGCAGATCGACGGAGAGCCGCTGCCGGTCGAAGGCACACTCGCGGATGCGGTCGATCCGGGACGCTTCGTCGTCGGCCAGCTTCGGCACGCAACGCTGGGTGGCGACGATCGCACCCGCTGATAGAATCAATCAATGACTACCATCCTCAATCCCCACACGCGCGATCTTGGCGGCGGATTCCAGGTGCAGCGCCTGCTGCCGTCGTTTCCTGACAAGATGGTCGGGCCGTTCATTTTTTTCGATCATTTCGGCCCGGTCGATTTCGCGCCCGGCCAGGGCGTCGATGTCCGCCCGCATCCGCATATCGGGCTGGCCACGGTGACTTACCTATTCGACGGTTCGCAGATGCATCGCGACAGCGCCGGCTCGGTGCAACGCATCGTCCCCGGCGATGTGAACTGGATGACCGCCGGCCGGGGCATCGTGCATTCGGAGCGCTCGACGCCGGAGGACCGAGCCCGCGGCCACCGCCTGCATGGCCTGCAGACGTGGGTCGCGCTCCCGAAGGCGCACGAGCAGGCGGATCCCTCGTTCAACCATCATCCGCGGGCGTCGCTGCCGGAGATCGACGTGCCGGGCGCGCAGATGCGATTGATTGCCGGGACCGCGTTCGGCGAGCGCGCGCCGACGAAGACGTTCTCGCCGATGCTCTACGTCGATGTGCAGACGCTGGCAGGCGCGGCGCTGGACGTTCCGCCCGAACACGAGCAGCGCGCGGTCTACGCGGTCGCCGGCGAACTGCGCGTCGACGGGCTCGCGCTGCCCGAGCGTCACATGGCGGTGCTGGAACCGGACCGAAGCGCGCGCGTCGAAGCGCACACCGACGCGCGCTGCATGCTGCTCGGCGGCGCCGCGATGGATGGCGACCGGTTGATCTGGTGGAATTTCGTCGCGAGCTCGCGCGAGCTCATCGACGCCGCGTCGGACCGCTGGCAGCAACGCGCTTTCGAAGCGGTTCCAGGCGAGACCGAGTTCATCCCGCTGCCCGAAAGGTCGGCGCCGCGCTGAGCGCGAGGCAATCGGCGTCTAGATCGTCTCGCGCGCAAGGCTGCGCGGCGCAGCGCGATCGTCGAGACCCGCGGCGGCACGAAGCGTCTCCACCTTGTCGATCGCTTCCCACGTGAACTCGGGCTCGTCGCGGCCGAAATGGCCGTACGCCGCGGTCTTCTGGTAGATCGGCCGCAGCAGGTCGAGCATCTGGATGATGCCCTTGGGGCGAAGATCGAAATGCGCGGTGACCAGCTTCGCCACGTCGGCGTCGCTCATGCAGCCGGTGCCTTCGGTGTACACCGTGACGTTAATCGGCTTGGCTACCCCGATCGCGTACGAGAGCTGGACCTGGCACTGGCGCGCAATGCCCGCGGCGACGATGTTCTTGGCGACGTAGCGCGCCGCGTACGCGGCGGAACGGTCGACTTTCGATGGGTCCTTGCCGGAGAACGCTCCGCCGCCGTGCGGCGCCGCTCCGCCGTAGGTGTCGACGATGATCTTGCGCCCGGTGAGTCCAGCGTCGCCGTGCGGACCGCCAATCTCGAAGCGTCCGGTCGGGTTGACCAGGAAGCGCGTGTTCGACAGCATCTCAGGCGGCAGCACCGGCTTGATGATTTCCTCGACGACGGCTTCCGCCAGTTCTTCCTGCCGGTAATTCATGCTCGGATGGTGCTGCGTCGAAAGGACCACGGTGTCGATGCTCTGCGGCTTGCCGTCGACGTAGCGCACCGTGATCTGTGACTTCGCATCGGGACGAAGCCAGGACAGCCGGCCATCGCGCCGAACTTCGCTCTGGCGCTGCACCAGCCGATGCGCGTAGTAGATGGGAAACGGCATCAGCGTCGGCGTTTCGTCGCAGGCGTAACCGAACATCAGGCCTTGGTCGCCGGCACCCTGGTTCATGTATTCATCCGACGTGCGGTCCACGCCGCGTGCGATGTCTGGCGACTGCCGGCCGTAGCACACCATCACGGCGCAGCCCTCAGCGTCGAAGCGAAGCTCGGGGTCGGTGTAGCCGATGCGATGGATCGCGTCGCGCGCGATGCGCGCATAGTCGTGCTTGTGGTCGGTGGTGATCTCGCCGGTCATGACCACCAGCCCGGTGGACACCAGCGTTTCGGCCGCGACGCGCCCGTGCGGATCACGCGTTATTATCGCGTCCAGAACCGCGTCGGAGATCTGGTCGGCCACCTTGTCCGGATGACCCTCGGAAACCGACTCCGACGTAAACAGAAAATCGCTCATCGACACTCCTGCCTTCCTGGGTTTGGTTTCTTATCTGCCGCGTCTGGAGCGCGCCTCGAGCCGCAGGCGAGCCACTTGCAGCCGCAGGCGAGCCGCTCGGCGGCGAAAAGGCTTGATTCTACCAAATTCGCCTGGTCCGGCGGTCGGTACGGCAGCGAACTCAGGTGGGCGCAGATGATCGAGCGTGCGACCGACGATCCCATCGGGCGCGCGGCCACGCTGCTGAGCGAGGGCTTGCTGGTCGCTTTCCCCACCGAGACCGTTTACGGGCTGGGCGCCGATGCGGGCAATGCCGATGCGCTGCGACGGCTGTATGCCGCCAAGGGACGACCCGGTGAGCATCCGGTGATCGTGCACATGGCGCGCGCCTCGATGATGCCTCGATGGGCGCGCATCGTACCACCCATCGCGCAGACGCTCGCCGACGCGTTCTGGCCGGGTCCGCTGACGTTGGTCGTGCCGCGCGCCGAGCATGTCTCGACGCTGATCACCGGCGGCCAGGACAGCGTGGGGCTTCGCGTCCCCGCGCACCCGGTCGCCCACGCGCTGCTCGAGCGCTTCGCGGTGCTGGGCGGCGAAGGCATCGCGGCGCCGTCGGCCAACCGATTCGGTCGAGTCAGCGCGACGCTCGCGCAGCATGTCGCGGATGAATTCGGCAGCGAAGTGAGTTTGATTCTCGACGGCGGCGCGTGCGACCACGGCATCGAGTCGACCATCGTCGACTGCACCCGAGGACATCCTGTGCTGCTGCGTCCGGGCGCGATCGCGGCGGCGCGCATCGCGCGCGTGATCGGTGCCGTCCCCGATGCTGCGGGACCGGACGCGCCGCGGGCATCGGGAACGCTCGAGTCGCACTATGCGCCACGCACCCCATCGTACCTGATGGCGCGCGACGAACTGCGTGCGCGCGTTGCTGGGCTCGACACGGCATCGTCGGCGCACATCGCGGTGCTCGCGCACTCGCTCTCGCCTATACCGTCGTTTGCCGGTCACTGGCGGGTGGCGGCGCAGGATGCGGTCGCCTACGCGCACGATCTGTACGCGAATCTTCGCGCGCTCGACGCGAGCGGCGCGCTCGAGCTCTGGATCGAGCGCGCTGCGGCCGCGCCGGAGTGGGATGCGATCGCCGACCGGCTTCGACGCGCGACGCATCGCACGTAGCGGCGTACGTCGCGTTTGCTATGCTTGACCCATGCCGCCGGTGATCACCGTATCGAAGGTCTCGAAAACCTACGCTTCCGGCTTTCGCGCGCTCGATGAGGTAGACCTGCAGATCCGGCGCGGCGAGATTTTCGCGCTGCTCGGTCCCAATGGCGCCGGCAAGACGACGCTGATCAGCGTGATCTGCGGCATTGTCACCCCCTCCTCGGGACATGTGAGCGTCGACGGCCACGACATCATCGGCGACTATCGCGCCGCACGATCGATGGTCGGGCTTGTTCCGCAGGAGCTCACCACCGACGCCTTCGAGTCGGTGTGGAACACCGTCTCCTTCAGTCGCGGTCTGTTCGGCAAGGCGCCGAACCCGGCGCACATCGAGTCGGTGCTGAAATCACTCTCGTTGTGGGACAAGAAGGACAACAAGGTCATGACGCTGTCCGGCGGGATGAAGCGGCGGCTGCTCATCGCCAAGGCGCTTTCGCACGAGCCGCGCGTGCTCTTTCTCGACGAGCCCACCGCGGGCGTCGATGTGCGGCTGCGGCGCGACATGTGGGAACTGGTGCGATCACTGCGCGCAACCGGAGTGACCATCATCCTCACCACGCACTACATCGACGAAGCGCAGGAAATGGCCGATCGCATCGGCGTCATCAGCAAGGGACGCATCATCCTGGTCGAAGACAAGATCGAGCTGATGCGCAAGCTCGGGAAAAAACAGCTTCACTTGACGCTGGCGAGCCCGCTGGCCGCGGTGCCCGCCGAGTTGGCCGCGTACGGGCTCGAGCTCGCCTCCGAAGGCACGCAGCTCGTGTATACCTACGACGCCGCCGATGCGGGCGAGGGGGTAGGTGCCGGTGGCGCGCACGCCGCGACCGGCCGGGCGGACCTGATCGCGCTGCTCAAGGACCTCGAAAGCGCGGGGATCGAATTCCAGGACCTGCAGACGACGCAGCGCTCGCTCGAGGATATTTTCGTCGATCTCGTCCGCGAGCACTGAATAGGAGATCATGAATACCTCGATGAACCTGCATGCGGTGCGCGCGATCTACGGATTCGAGATGGCGCGCACGCGGCGCACGCTGATGCAAAGCATCATCTCGCCAGTGCTGTCGACGTCGCTCTACTTCGTCGTCTTCGGCTCGGCGATCGGATCGCGCATTCCCGAGATCGACGGCGTGAGCTACGGGGCGTTCATCGTCCCCGGACTCATCATGCTCTCACTGCTCACGCAGAGCGTTTCCAACGCGTCGTTCGGCATCTATTTCCCCAAGTTCACCGGCACCATCTACGAGCTCCTGTCGGCGCCGGTCTCGTACTTCGAGATCGTGCTGGCCTACGTCGGCGCAGCGGCAACGAAGTCGATAATCCTCGGACTGATCATCCTGGCCACCGCAGGACTGTTCGTCCCGATCCAGATCCAGCACCCGGTGTGGATGGTCGGGTTCCTGGTGCTGACCGCGGTCACCTTCAGCCTGTTCGGGTTCATCATCGGGATCTGGGCCGACGGCTTCGAAAAGCTGCAGCTCATTCCGCTGCTGATCATCACCCCGCTCACGTTTCTAGGCGGAAGCTTCTACTCGATCCACATGCTTCCGCCGTTCTGGAGGACGGTGACGCTGGCCAACCCCGTGGTCTATCTGATCAGCGGATTTCGCTGGAGCTTCTACGGCGCGGCCGATGTGAGTCTCGCGGTGAGCGTTGCGATGACGCTCGCGTTCCTGGCGCTTTTCCTGGTGATCGTGAGCTGGATATTCAGGACGGGCTACCGACTCAAGACCTGATCCGCTCGCGCGGACCGCGGCGTGTCGGTGACGAAACGCGAGCGTGGGCTTGGCGCCTCATCTGGCACTGGCACCTGACTTCGCGCACTTCCCTCCGAGCGCGCGTTCCAGGAAGGGAACCAGCGCCGCGGCCAGTTCTTTCTGCCGGTTGTCCATGTAGTGGTCGGTGCCAGCGATGACCACGCGTTCCGAACACGCGTCGCGCGGCAGATCGGGCTGTCGCAGCGGTGCCGATTCGCGAACCTGCGGGAAATCATTGCCGGCGATCACGTCCTGCACCGGCTCGCGCGGCGCCGCTGCGAACGCGCCCCACATGCCGATCGGCACGAAGGCGTCGATGCGCAGCGCTTTGGGCGAAGCGAGATAAGCATTGGTCATCGCCGCACCCATGCTATGCGCGACGATCGCGATGCGTCCGGCGCGATGTGCGTTCAGAAAATCGATCGCCGCGCTCAGGCGCTCGTCGGCCTGCGGCTGCAACGTTGCGTAGTCCTCACGCGGAGCATCCGCAGAAAGCACCGGCATCTGCACCGACAGCGTGCTGAAACCGGCGTCGTACAGCCGGGTGCGCAGCGCGCCGACCACGCCCCAGTCCGGGTGCACCCCCAGACCGTGCACCAGGATGACGGCGCCTTTCGACGGCGAGGCCTGCGCCCACAGCGCGAGCACGCGGGCACGCGACGGCGTGGCGAGATAGACCGCGTCGCCAACCACTGTCGACGGCGCCACCTCGCTCGCCCAGCGATCCTCACGTGCATAGTCGGGCGCGCCGATCGCGCACGAGGTGACGAGGCACAACGCGAGCGCCGCGCAGACGGGGCGAATCGAGAGAGGGGCTGTTACCATCGTCGTGTCGTCGAATCGCTCGCATGATACGCGTCCGCACATGACCACTCGTCCCATCGTCGTCGCCGCACCCGATTCGTTCAAGGGGTCGATCTCCGCGAGCGCTGCGGCAGACGCGATCGCGAGCGGGCTCATGCGCGTCTGGCCAGGCATGGACGCGCGCCGCTGTCCGATGGCCGATGGCGGGGAAGGCACGCTCGATGCAATCCTCGCGCGCGGCGGACAACGTCGTTCGCGAACGGTGACCGGTGCGTCCGGCGCGCCCACCGACGCGGCCTACGGGCTGATCGAAGGCGGCCGGATAGCGGTAATCGAGGCGGCGCAAGCGGTTGGGCTCACCGATCGCGCTGGCGTGTCGGTGGACGTTGAGCAGCGCAGCACGCGCGGCGTCGGCGAGCTGATGCGCGCTGCGTTGGACGCGGGCGTGCGCGAGATCATGGTCGGCGTCGGTGGCAGCAGCACCAACGACGGCGGCGCCGGAATGCTGGCCGCGCTTGGCGTGAAGCTCCTCGACGCCGCCGGCGCGCCGGTCGACGCGTCACCGCACGGTCTCACCTCGATTGGCGCCGTCGATGCAGGCAGCCTCGACGCGAGGCTCGCCGCCACGCGCATCGTCGTGATGTCGGACGTCGACAATCCGCTAACCGGCGCGCGCGGCGCCACCGCCATATTCGGCCCGCAAAAAGGCGTCGCGGCGCAGCGCATCGCGGCGCTTGATGCAATCATCGGCCGTTTCGCGGCGCTGGCCGAGCACGCGCTCGCGCGCCGTGTCCAGGACCGCGCCGGGTCGGGGGCAGCCGGAGGGCTGGGCTTCGCGCTGCAGCTTATCGGTGGCGAGCTGCGTTCGGGCGCCGAGGTGGTCGCCGACCTGGTCGGGCTCGACGCTGCTCTCGATGGCGCCGACTGGCTGATCACCGGCGAAGGTCGCAGCGATGCGCAGACGCTGCTCGGCGAAACCCCGTGGGCGGTGGCCAGGCGCGCTCGCGCGCGCGGCGTTCCAGCGACCCTGTTGTCGGGAAGTGTCGACGCGGGTGCGCTTGCGCTGCTCGGCGAGCATTTCGCCGGCTGCTTTGCGATCCCTGCGGGCCCGGCCACGCTGGAGCAATGCGTGAGCGGCGCTTCCGCGCTGCTCACCGACCGCGCTGAACAGCTCGCACGGCTGTTCGCAGCTATTCACCTCTGAGCGAAAGCGCTCAGGGTGCGCTGTAGCCCACGGAGGTGGCGCGGTCGCCGCCCCCGCTCACGCGCACCGCGCAGTACTTGAATTCGGGAATCTTGCCGAAAGGATCGAGCACCGGATTGGTGAGCAGATTGGCGGCCGCCTCGTAATAACAGAAGGGAATGAACACCGCGCCGCGCGGCGTTCCGTCGTCGGCGCGCGCCGAAAGCGTAATGCTGCCACGACGTGACGCAACGGTGATCGCGCCGCCGGGTTGAATGCGCAGGTTGTCCAGGTCGTCCGGATGCATCGATGCCACGGCCGAAGGCTCGATGCTGTCAAGCACTTCGGTGCGACGCGTCATGCTGCCGGTGTGCCAATGCTCGAGCTGGCGGCCGGTGATCAGGACGTACGGATACTCGGTGTTCGGCTGCTCGGCCGCAGGGATGATCGACGCCGGCACGAAACGCGCACGTCCCGACTCGGTGGGGAAGGACTCGGTGAACACCACGCGCTCACCGGGGTCGCCCTCGTTCTCGCACGGATAGGTCACGCCGCTCTCGCGCTCGAGCCGCTCCCACGTCACGCCGGCGATCGACGGCATCACGCGGCGCATTTCGGCGAACACCTCGCTCGGATGCGCATAGTTCCAGTCGAGCCCGAGACGCTTCGCCATCGCGACGATGATCGCGAGGTCGGGGCGCGCCTCCCCCGGCGGCTCCAGCGCCTGCCGACCGAGCTGCACGTTGCGATCGGTGTTGGTGAAGGTTCCCGTTTTTTCGGGAAACGCCGACGCCGGCAGGATCACGTCGGCGAGATAGCCGGTCTCGGTCAGGAAAATATCCTGCACGACCAGCATTTCGAGCTCCGCCAGAGCCTGTCGCGCATGGCGCACGTCGGGGTCCGACATCGCGGGATTCTCACCCATGATGTACATGCCACGGATCTGGCCCGCGTGCACCGCGTCCATGATCTCGACGACGGTCAGCCCGGGTTTCGGATCGAGCGTCGTGCCCCACTCCGATTCGAAGCGCGCGCGCACAGACGCGTTGTCGACGCGGGTGTAGTCGGGATACATCATCGGGATCAAGCCGACGTCGCTCGCGCCCTGGACATTGTTCTGTCCGCGCAGCGGATGCAGGCCCGTGCCCGGGCGGCCCACCTGCCCCGTCATCAGCGTCAGCGCGATCAGGCAGCGCGCGTTGTCGGTCCCGTGAACGTGCTGCGAGATGCCCATGCCCCACAGGATCATCGACGCGCGCGAGGTCGCGAACAGGCGTGCGACTTCGCGCAGCGTCGCCGCGGGAACGCCGCACACTGGCGCCATCGCCTCGGGGCTGTAGCCGGCGACGTTCTTCTTGAGCGCCTCGTAGCCGCTGGTGCGACTCGCGACGAACGCCTCGTCGACAAGACCCTCCTCAATGATGACGTGCATCAGCGCGTTGAGCAGGGCAACGTCGGTGTCGGGTTTGAACTGCAGGTAATGCGCGGCGTGGCGCGCGAGCTCGGAGCGGCGCGGATCGGCGAGGATCAGCCGCGTGCCGTTCTTGACAGCGTTCTTGATCCAGGTCGCCGCAACCGGATGGTTGACCACCGGATTCGCCCCGATGATCAGCACGACGTCGGCCTGCAGAACGTCCATCACCGGGTTCGACACCGCCCCCGAGCCGATGCCCTCGAGCAGTGCGGCCACGCTCGACGCGTGGCACAGGCGCGTGCAATGGTCGACGTTGTTGGTCCCGAAGCCGGTGCGCACGAGCTTCTGGAACAGGTACGCCTCCTCGTTCGACCCCTTTGCCGATCCGAAACCCGCCAACGCATTGGGTCCGCGTGCATCACGGATGCGCGCCAGCGTTCCACCGGCGAGCTCGAGCGCCTCGTCCCACGTCGCCTCGCGAAACACCGAAAGCGGATCAGCCGGGTCCATGACGAAATCCGCCGACTTCGGCATCCCCGCCTTGCGGATCAGCGGACGGGTCAGGCGCTGCGGATGGCTCACATAGTCGAAGCCGAAGCGGCCCTTCACGCAAAGCCGCTCGTGGTTAGCGAGACCATCGCGACCGTCGACGCGAGCGATGCGGTTGTCCTTGACGTGATAGGTGATCTGGCAACCCACGCCGCAATACGGGCAAACCGAGCCCACGGTCTTGTCGGCCTTGACTAGATACGCATCGTGCGCGGGCGCCAGCGCGCCGGTGGGGCACGCCTGCACGCATTCGCCGCAGGCGACGCAGGTCGACTCGCCCATCGGATCGTCGAGGTCGAAAACGATCTTGGAATGGCCGCCGCGAAAGGCGTAGCCGATCACGTCGTTGACCTGCTCCTCCCGGCATGCGCGCACGCAACGGGTGCACTGGATGCACGCGTCGAGATTCACCGCCATCGCCGGATGCGAGAGATCGGCCGCCGGTTGCGCGCGCGACGCGAAGCGTGGCTTGCCTATGCGTAGCCAGCGCCGCCACTGATCGAGCTCGGAGTCGGGTTTGTACACGCGATCCGGAACGTCGGCGACGAGCATCTCGACCACCAGCTTCTGCGAATGCAGCGCGCGCGGGCTGTCGGTGGAAACGTCCATGCCCGCTGCGGGCTTCCTGCAGCACGACGGCGCGAGCACGCGCTCGCCCTTGATCTCGACCATGCATGCGCGGCAGTTGCCATCCGGACGCATGCCCGGCTTGTAGCACAGATGCGGGATCTCGATCCCGTGGCGCTCCGCCGCCTCGATGATCGTTTCACCGGCATCAGCCTTCACGGCGCGCCCGTTGAGCGTGAACTCGACCTGTTCGAGCGCAAGAATGGTTTCTGGCGCGTTCATATGAACACCTCGTGCTGCGCGTTCCGATTCATTCGCCCAACCGATGCTGGGGCTGGCGCCGCGAACTCATAAAAGCTCCTCCGGGAAATACTTGACGACGCACGCGATCGGATTCGGTGCCGCCTGCCCGAGTCCGCAAATCGAAGCATCGCCCATCGCCTGCGACAACTCGCCCAGGAGCGCGGTATCCCAGCGCGGCACCTTCATCATCGCGACCGCCTTTTCGGTGCCGACGCGGCAGGGCGTGCACTGGCCGCACGATTCGTCCGCGAAAAATCGCATCAGGTTGAGCGCGGCATCGCGCGCACGATCATGCTTGGACAAGATGATCACCGCGGCGGATCCAATGAAGCAGCCGTAGGGCTGCAGCGTATCGAAATCCAGTGGGACGTCCCCGAGCGAGGCGGGGAGGATGCCGCCGGATGCGCCCCCTGGCAGGTACGCATAGAACTCGTGGCCAGGCGCCATGCCGCCGCAAAACTCGTCGATGAGCTCGCGCACGGTGATGCCCGCCGGTGCGAGGTGCACGCCGGGCCGGGCGACGCGGCCCGATACCGAGAACGAGCGCAGACCTTTCCGGCCATTGCGGCCCTGACCGGCGAACCACGTACCGCCTTTTTCGACAATGTCGCGAATCCAGAAAAGCGTTTCCATGTTGTGCTCGAGCGTGGGTCGCCCGAACAAACCGACCTGCGCGACGTAAGGGGGGCGCAGTCGTGGCATGCCGCGCTTGCCCTCGATCGATTCGATCATCGCGGACTCCTCGCCGCAGATGTACGCTCCGGCGCCGCGTCTCAAGTGAATGCGCGGCAGCGCGCACGGCGGGTCGCGCTGCAACGCCGCAAGCTCGCGCTCGAGCAGCGCGCGACAGCCGGCATATTCGTCGCGCAAGTAGACATAGACGTCGTCGATGCCGACGGCCCACGCTGCGATCAGCATGCCCTCTAGAAAACGATGCGGATCGCGTTCGAGGTAGTAGCGGTCCTTGAACGTTCCCGGCTCGCCTTCGTCGATGTTCACCGCGAGCAGCCGTGGCGCGGGTTCGGCGCGCACGATCTTCCATTTACGCCCGGCCGGGAAGCCGGCGCCCCCCAGTCCGCGCAAGCCCGACGCCTCCAGCACTGCGACGATGCCGTCGATGCTGTGCTCGCCGCGCACGCACGCCTGCAGCGTTCGGTAGCCGCCCGCGCTGCGATACCCCGCGTAACCGATCGCCTCGGGAAGCGCCGCTTCCAGGCCCTTACTCATGACCTGGTGGGCGATGCGTTCGATGCTCGCGTTGCCGATGGCATTGCGTCCGACAACGGCAGCAGGTGCCTGCTCACAGCGTCCGATGCAGGGCGCCGCAATCACGCGCACGCCCGGCCACTGCGCCTGCACGCACGCGGCGAGCAGGGCCTCAGCGCCCGCCATCTGGCACGACAGCGTCTCGCATACGCGCACCGTGATGGGTGGCGGCGGGGCTTCGCCTTCGGTGACCACGTCGAAGTGGTGATAGAAGGTCGCGACCTCGTAGACCTCGGTGCGCGCGAGACGAAGCTCTTCCGCGAGCGCCAGGATGTGCGCCGCCGACACGCACCCATACCGGTCCTGGATGCGATGCAGGAATTCGATGAGCAGATCGCGGCGGCGCGGGGCGTCGCCGAGAAGCTCTGCGATGTCGCGGCGCGCCTGCGGATCGACGGGGTGTCCTTTCGGATGCGACCGCGCTTTGCGCCGTCCTCCCAGCGCAGAGATATCGACCACCGTCGACGGCCGGGTGTCGGCAGGTGTCGCCATCAGTCGAGGAAATCGCCGTATTTTTCGACGTGCGCAGCGAGGTCGAGCGAGTGCTGACGCACAAGCCGCTCGGCGAGCTCGGTATCGCGCTTCTCCAGCGCTTCGATGATGCGCATGTGGTCGGCGATCGAGCGCTCGGCGCGGTCGCGCTGGGAAATGGTCATGCGCCGGATCGCGCGCACGTGGATGAACAGGTTCTCGATGGTCTTGCCCATGAGATGCGAGCCCGACAGGCGGATGATCGCCTGGTGGAAGGCGATGTTGGCGTCCGAATATTCGTCGATGTGCTCGGCGGGCGTAGCATTGCGGAACTCGTCGAACATGTGGCGCAGGCTCGCGATGTCGGCGTCGGATGCGTTGAGCGTCGCCAGCCGCGCGGCCATGCTCTCCAGAGCCGCCCACATCTCGATCATCTCGATGACCTGCTTCTTGGTCTTGCGCACGATGAACACGCCGCGCCGCGGCTCGGTGCGCAGGAATCCTTCCTGCTCGAGCAGCGCCATCGCTTCGCGTATGGGCGTGCGGGAAACGCCAAGCGCCTCGGACAGCTGCCGCTCGTCGACGCGCACTTCCTCTGGCTGGCCATAAATGTCGGCCGCGGTAATGGCACGCTTGATTGCGATGTACGCCTGATCGCGCAGACTGACGTTGCTCCCGATCGGCTCAAGGTCGAGCGAGAGCGGGCCGGCGGTCTGGATCATGGTCGACATCGGGGTCAATGGCCCGGCTACGTCACGCGGCCTGCGATACAGGCGCAGCATGCGGCGCCGCGACTCCGGCGGCAGTCGCGGCACGCTGGCGAATCAGCGCGAGAACCATGTCGACGGTCGGGGTGGGGACCTCCGTAAGGCGCCCGAGCTCGCTCACGACGCCAACCAGGGGCTCGACCTCCATCGGCTTCCCGCGCTCGAGATCCTGGAGCATCGACATGCGATGCGGTCCCATCGCCGCGGCACCTGAAAGGCGGCGCTCGGTGTCGACGCGCATGCGCACACCCAGACTCATGCCGACAGCGCGGGTTTCCTCCATCATCGCCGCACAGATGCCACGCGTTCCAGGATCGCTTGCGATCACATCGATGGTTGCGTGGGTCAGTGCGCTGATCGGGTTGAAGCACACATTTCCGGCTAGTTTGAGCCAGATCTCGTCGCGAATGTCGTCGCGCATCGGCGCGTCGAGCCCTGCGGCCTGCATCAGTTCCTGTAAGCTCCGCAACCGCGCGCTCATGCTTCCATCCGGCTCTCCGATTGGGAACTTGTTGCCGTGTTCATGCCTGATGATCCCAGGCGAGATCAGTTCGGCGGCGGGAAACACCACGCATCCGATCGCGCGCTGGGGGCCGAAGGCGCGCCACTGGACTCCCCCGGGATCGATGCTGTCCAAAGTCGTTCCTGCGAACGGTACCGTGCCGTAGAAATACCAGTACGGCAGGCCGTTAGTCGCTGTCACCAAGGTCGTATTGGGCCCGAGTAGCGGCTTGAGCGAGTTGGCGAGCGGTGGAACGTCGTGCGCCTTGACCGTCAGTATCACGTAGTCCTGGGGAGGAAGCAGCGACGGATCTTCGGTGCACGGTACATGCGCCAGCAGCTCTGCTCCATTGATCTGGAGGCGAAGCCCATGCGCCCTGATGGCCGCCAGGTTGGGGCCGCGCGCGACCAGCGACACGTCGACACCCGAACGTGCCAACTGAACGCCGACGTAGCCGCCGATCGCACCAGCGCCGACCACGCATACTTTCACCGATTTCCCTCCGTTGCGACGCCGCGGCGAGAGGCGTACGCGCCTCGGAGGACGGGCCGCCCGGAGTCTTTGTCTGGTATTGACTTTGCCTGATATACGAAATACTTTACGCCAAAGTGTCGTCTCTTGCCAGAAGCATGCGATGCTGTTCTATATCGCTGCGCTTCGATAGCATTACGTAACGATCGCGCATCCCTGATCGTCCGTTGGACGGAAGCAACTGGTTGTCGAAGTAACCACAAATGACCCGCGCCCATCGAGGCGGGAAAAGCCTGGAGGAGATCATGGCCAATGCAATGAACGCAGGCGCAGCAGCGCCCCCCGTGTCGCCCACGAACCGCTGGGCGCAACTCATCATCGGCATCATTTGCATGGTGCTGATTGCCAATCTGCAGTACGGCTGGACACTTTTTGTTACACCCATGGCGCAGAAGCACCAGTGGGATGTCGCCGGGATCCAGGTCGCATTCAGTATTTTCATCGCTCTGGAGACGTGGTTGACGCCGATCGAAGGGTGGATTGCGGACCGCCTCGGTCCTCATAAGGGCCCTAGGCTGGTCGTCGCCATCGGTGGCCTTTTCGTGGCGCTCGGATGGGTCGTCAATTCGTACGCCCAATCGCTCTCGATGCTCTACGTCGGCGCCGCGATTTCCGGCGTCGGAGGCGGGGCCGTCTATTCGGTTTGCGTGGGTAACGCGGTGAAATGGTTCGCCGACCGGCGTGGTCTTGCGGTCGGACTGACAGCGGCAGGCTACGGCGCGGGGTCCGCGCTTTCGGTGATCCCGATGCGCATGATGATCGGCTCGTCCGGATACGAGGCGACGTTTTTCTGGTTCGGGTTGATCCAAGGCGGTGTAGTGTTCCTCATTGGCTGGCTTCTGCGAGGCCCGCTCCCTGGCGAGGCCAAGCTAGCCGTGACTTCGGCAAAGGTGATGCAGTCAACACGGAGTTTCGCGCCGTCGGAAATGCTGTCCACGCCGACCTTCTGGCTATTGTATTTGATGTTCGTAATGATCTCGGC
>Ga0070713_100000030_pt1 | contig 88948 bp, 78 predicted proteins | sample LARL82metaG_FD_65465 | JGI IMG/M metagenome (GOLD analysis project Ga0070713, IMG submission 65465) | Corn, switchgrass and miscanthus rhizosphere microbial communities from Kellogg Biological Station, Michigan, USA - LAR L8-2 metaG | ecosystem: Host-associated > Plants > Roots > Rhizosphere ... | reverse complement strand
CCACTTGATCGCGATGTCGGGATACGCCTTGTAGAACGCGTCTTCGTAGGCCTTGATCTGGTCAGTTTCGAGCGCGGTGTAGACCAGCAGCTCGGTCTTCTGCGCCGCCGCATCGCTTGGCCACTGCGCCGCCCACACCGCGACGGCAGCGACCGCCGCGATGGTGATACCGCGTCCCCACGTCTTGCATCCCGCGACTTGCATCATTGTCTCCCGAAGGTGAATTGAAGCGCGAACGACCAAACCAAAAATCCTACGCTGCCCGTCTGCGTCAGGCAACGCCGATTTTGGTCGGTCGTCGTGAGCAGGGTTGAAATGCGCCGGCGTACCTGCATCTCGTGGCCTGCCGCCTGGATTGCAGATTGTTGACAATCTACACCTGGCGGCGTCTAATCGCAAGGATGTCGAAAGTTGCACTCAAGGCCGCGACGGCGTCCGCACCTGGTCTGGGGACAAGTCGCGCCGCGCTCCGGTCGAGTGGGCGTTCCCTGTCCACGCAGCCGCCTGCCGCCACCATCGCGCTGGTCCGCTCGCACTCGCTCCCGATGCTGGTGCAACGCGAGCTCGAGCGCATGATCGTGGGCGGGGAGCTTCGCGCCGGCGTCAAGCTCAACGAAGCCGACATCGCCGAATCGCTGGGCGTGTCGCGCGGCCCGGTGCGCGAGGCGTTTCGCGCGCTCGAGGAGTCGGGACTGGTCCGTCTCGAAAAGAATCGCGGCGTGTTCGTGCGCAACGTCAGCGTCGACGAAGCCGACCAGATCTACGAGGTTCGCGCCGTGCTCGACGAATGGACCGGCCGGAGGCTGGCGCAGACGGCGACGGCCGAGCACGTTCGCGAGCTGCGCGGCTTCGTCGAGCGCATGGAGCGTGCCGCGTCCAGGAACGACATCGACGCCTACTGGCTGCTCAATTTCGATTTTCACGACCGCCTAGTGACACTCACCGGCAACGCCAAGCTGCTGGCGACCTACCGGCGCCTGGTCAACGAACTGGGACTGTTTCGGCGGCAAGCACTCGCGCAAGGCGGAACGCTGACGATATCGACGCGCGAACACCGGGAGATCGTCGATCGCATCGCCGCAGGCAACGCATCCGCCGCCGGTCGCGCGCTGTACGACCACGTGATGGCGAGCCGCGAGCGCATGCACAAGGCGCACGGAGGGCCAACCCAGACAACGCGTCGCCTGGGCGTGGTCGGCAGCAGGAAGGCGCGCTGAGCGACATGAGCGCGCCGCGTCCTTCCGTCACCGTCAACGGCCGCCAGTACCGCTGGCCTGAGCAGCCACTGGTCGTGGTCTGCGTGGACGGCTGCGAGCCCGATTACATCAACCAGGCGATCGAGGCCGGTGTGGCACCTTGGCTGGGTGCGCTCGATGGCCGCGCCACCTGCCTCACCGCCGACTGCGTCGTGCCCTCCTTCACCAATCCCAACAATCTGTCGATCGTCACCGGCGCGCCGCCGTCGGTGCACGGTATTTGCGGCAACTACTTCTGGGATCGCGAAGCCGGCGCCGAAGTCATGATGAACGACGCCAAGTACCTTCGCGCGGGCACCATTCTTGCTGCGTTCTCGGAGGCCGGCGCCAAGGTGGCGGTGATTACCGCCAAGGACAAGCTGCGTGGATTGCTCGGGCATGGCATGCGTGGCATTTGCTTCTCGTCGGAAAAAGCCGACACGGTAAGCGTCGGCTCGAACGGAATCGACGATGTCGTCGGTCTGGTCGGCATGCCGGTGCCCTCGGTGTACAGCGCCGGGCTGTCGGAATTCGTGTTCGCCGCAGGCGTCAGGATCATGGCGCGGGAGCGCCCCGACATCATGTATCTGTCGACCACAGATTACGTCCAGCACAAGGCCGCGCCCGGCACCGCGCAGGCCAACGCCTTTTACGCGATGATGGACGGCTACCTGAGCGAGTTCGATGCGCTCGGCGCGACGATCGTGCTCACCGCCGACCACGGCATGAACGCGAAAACCGATGCTTTCGGTCGTCCCAACATCATCTACCTGCAAGACCTGCTCGACGACTGGTACGGCACGGACGTCGCGCGCGTGATCCTGCCCATCACCGACCCCTACGTCGTCCACCACGGAGCGCTGGGTTCGTTCGCCACCGCATACCTGCCGCCGGCGCGCATCCAGGACGCGCGTCGACGCATTGCCGCGCTCTCCGGCGTCGACCTGGTGCTCTCACGCGACGATGCGTGTGCGCGCTTCGAGCTGCCGCCCGATCGCGTCGGCGATCTGGTTATCGTCGCGGAACGGCTTTCGGTGCTCGGCTCGAGCGTGAGCCGGCACGATCTTTCCGGGCTCGACGTGCCGCTGCGCTCGCACGGGGGCGTGTCCGAACAGCGCGTTCCGCTGATCGCAAATCGTCCTGCCCACGACGTTGCGGCAGGACGGCGCTGGCGCAATTTCGACGCCTTCGACCTGGCGTTGAACCACCTGCAATGAACCTCATGACCGAACTCGCGCGCGTGCGCAGCGGTGGCGTGCTGCGCGAGAAAATGCGCATCGGCGGCGAGCGGATCGGCGGCGACTGCGCGATCGAGGTGCACAACCCGTACACGGGCGCGATCGTCGGCAGCGTGCCCAAGGGCACCGTCGACGAGATACGCGACGCCTACGCGATCGCTCGCCGCTTCAAGTCGACGCTGACTCGCCACGACCGATCGCGCATCCTGCACCGCACCGCCGAGCTGATCGCGCAGCGCAGCGACGAGATCTCGGATCTCATCACCGCCGAGTCGGGGCTCGCCAAGAAAGACTCGGTCTACGAGGTCGGCCGTGCCTGTGACGTGTTCACCTTCGCCGGCAACGCCGCGCTGGTCGATGACGGCCAGATCTTCTCATGCGACGTGACGCCGCACGGCCGCAGGCGCAAGGTCTATACGCTGCGCGAGCCGCTGCAGGGAGTGATCACCGCGATCACGCCGTTCAACCACCCGCTGAACCAGGTTGCGCACAAGGTCGCTCCGTCGATTGCCAGCAACAACCGGATGGTGTTGAAGCCCAGCGAGAAAACGCCGCTCAGCGCGCTGCTGCTCGCCGACATCCTGTACGAAGCCGGACTGCCGCCGCCGATGCTGGCGGTGGTCACCGGGGATCCGCGCGAGATCGCCGACGAGATGCTCACCAACGCCTATGTCGACCTCGTGACCTTCACCGGCGGCGTAGCCATCGGCAAGGTCATCGCAGCCAGGGCCGTTTACAAGCGCCAGGTCCTCGAGCTCGGCGGCAACGACCCGATCATCGTCATGGAAGACGCCGACCTCGACGAGGCGGCAGCCCTCGCCGCGTCCGGCTCGTACAAGAACTCCGGCCAGCGCTGCACCGCGGTCAAGCGTATCCTGGTCCAGGCCAGCGTCGCCGACCGCTTCGTCGACGAGCTGCTCGAGCGCACCCGCGCGGTGCGCTACGGCGACCCCATGGATCCCGACACCGACATGGGCACCGTCATCGACGAGGCCGCCGCACAATCCTTCGAGCGCACCGTCGACGACGCGATCGCGCGCGGCGCGCGCCTGCTCTACGGAAACATACGGCGCGGCGCGCTGTATTCGCCGACGCTGCTCGACCGCGTCACGGCCGACATGCCGGTGGTGAAGCACGAGACCTTCGGCCCGGTGTCGCCGGTGATCCGTTTCGAGAGCATCGACGAGGCGATCGCCATCGCGAACTCGACCGACTACGGACTGTCTTCATCGGTGTGCACCAACCGACTCGACTGGATCACCCGTTTCGTCTCCGAGCTCAACGTCGGCAGCGTCAACATCCGCGAGGTGCCGGGTTACCGTCTGGAGCTCACGCCCTTCGGCGGCATCAAGGATTCCGGCCTCGGCTACAAAGAGGGCGTCCAGGAAGCGATGAAAAGCTTCACCAACACCAAGACCTACTCGCTGCCATGGTAGAACGCGCGATCAGCGGCGAAGTGCGGATGCACCGGTGGCACTGACCATCCCCGACATCGTCGCGCTGTTCGCGGCCAAGGGCGACCGCATGTACAGCGGCGAGCCGGTAACGCAGCTCGAGCACGCGCTGCAGAGTGCCGCGCGCGCCGAAGCCGCGGGTGCCGATGCCGCGCTGGTGACAGCCGCGCTGCTGCACGATCTCGGCCACCTCTTGAACGACCACGGCGACACACCGACAGCGCGCGGGGTCGACGACGTCCATCAGTATTTCGCGCTGCCCTTTCTGCGCCCGCTGTTCGGCGACGATGTCCTCGAGCCGATTCGGCTGCACGTCGATGCCAAGCGTTACTTGTGCGCGACCCGGCCCGGATATCGCGAAGCGCTGTCGGAAGATTCGAAACGGTCGTTGGCTCTGCAAGGCGGTGCACACAGCGCCGCCGAAGCCACGGCGTTCGCCGCGCTGCCCGGTGCGGCGCGTGCGGTCGAGCTGCGCTTGTGGGACGACGCGGCCAAGCAACCTGGTTGGCCGACGCCGTCGCTGTCGCATTTCACCGACGTCATGGAATCGGTGCGCACCAGCGTCGGGGTGCGCGCATGAAGATCCTCCTTAACCTGCTGGCGGGTGTCGCGCTGCTGGTCTGGGGCACGCACATCGTCCGCACCGGCATCCTGAGCATCTGGGGTGGCGACCTGCGCCGGCTGCTGCGCGAGAGCGTATCCAATCGGTACGCCGCATTCGCCTCCGGGTTGGGCATCACCGCGCTCATCCAGAGCAGCAACGCCACCGCGATGATGGTCGCGTCGTTCGCGGGCCAGGGACTGATCGCGACCGCTCCGGCGCTGGCCGTGATGCTCGGCGCCGATGTCGGCACCGCGCTGATGACGCTGGTGTTCTCGATGGACCTGTCATGGCTGTCGCCGCTGCTGATCTTCGTCGGGGTGACGCTGTTCATGCGCCGCGAGTCCACGCCCATCGGCCGCGTCGGCCGGGTGCTCATCGGACTCGGGCTCATCATTCTCGCCTTGCAGCTCATCGTGTTGGCGGCGCGTCCGCTCACGCAAGGCGCCGGCGTCAAGGTGATCTTCGCCTCGCTGACCGGCGACGTGCTGCTCGACATGCTCGTCGCGGCGGTGTTCACCATGCTGTCCTATTCGAGCCTCGCGGTCGTGCTTCTCACCGCGACGCTGGCGACGTCCAAGGTGATCGCGCTGCACGTCGCGCTGGGATTGGTGCTAGGCGCCAACCTCGGCAGCGGGCTGCTTGCGATGCTCAATTCGGTCACCGCGCCGCCCGAGGCGCAGCGCGTGAATCTGGGCAATCTTCTGTTCCGCATCCTCGGCTGCGTGATCATCGTGCCGCTACTGCCCTACGTCGAGCGCGGATTCACGTCCTGGTCGCTGAACGATGGCCAGATCGCGGTCTACTTCCACCTGCTTTTCAACATCGCCATCGCCGGCGGATTCCTGTTCTTCACGGAGCCGATCGCGCGGCTGGCCGAGCGCCTGCTGCCGACCCGCCCCGACACCGACGATCCCTCGCGGGCGCGATACCTCGACCCGTCCGCGCTGGAGACTCCCGCGCTCGCCATCGGCAATGCAGCGCGCGAGGCGGTGCGCCTCGCCGACTTCATCGAGCAGATGCTGGTCGGCATGCTCACGGTGCTCAAGACCAACGACCGTGCGCTCGGCCAGAAGCTGCGCAACATGGACGACATCGTCGACAATCTCTACACGGCGATCAAGCTCTACCTCACCCAGGTGAGTCGCAAGGCGCTCGATGACAGGGAAGGCCGGCGCTGGGCCGACATCGTTTCCTTCGCGATCAACATGGAACAGGTCGGCGACATCATCGAGCGCATCATCACCGATCTCGAGGAAAAGAAGATAGACAAGGGTCGCCAATTCTCCGAGGCGGGAATGCAGGAGATCTGCGATCTGCACGGCCGGTTGCTCGCCAATCTGCGCCTGGGCATGAGCGTGTTCCTGCACGGCGACCTGGCCAGCGCGCAGCGCCTGCTCGCCGAAAAGGTCTTGTTCCGCGATCTCGAACGCGCCTACGCGGAGTCGCACATCGAGCGCCTCACCAGCAACACCGTGCAGAGCATCGAGACGTCGTCGTTGCACCTGGACATGATCAGCGACCTGAAGCGCATCAATTCGCACATCTGCTCGATCGCGTACCCGATCCTCGAGGAAGCGGGTGTGCTCGCCAAAACCAGGCTCAAGGATGCACCCGAGGCGGTGCCCGGGACGATGCTGGCCAGCGCAGCCGCCGACGATCCTGCAGGCTGGCAAAAGCGCAATCCGCACACCGCGTAAGGCTTGCGTGCGCAGACATAGCGTGAACCGGCGCTGATGGAACTCACGGCCGGCCTGGCGCTTGCCGTGCTCGGCGCGGGCTTCCTGCACGCCAGCTGGAACGCCTTGCTCAAATCGTCCGAAGGTGGCGACCCGATGCTCGACACCGCGGCGGTCGTCGCAGGGTCGGGCTTGTGGGCTCTGCTGCTGCTGCCGTTCGTCCCTTTGCCGCACGCGTCGGCGTGGCTGTTCATCGCCACGTCCTCGGCGATCCATTTCGGCTACTACATCACGCTGGCGCAAGCGTACCGCACAGGCGATCTATCGTTCGCGTATCCGCTCATGCGCGGCACCGCGCCACTGATCGTGACCGTGCTCGGCAGCCTGTTCCTGCGCGAGCTGCCCAGCGTACCGATGATGATCGGCATCGTGCTCATTTCCGCCGGCATCGTCAGCATCGCTTTCGTGGGCACCGGCGCGAGCCCGCAGCGAGGGGCCCCGCGCAAAGCGCGGGGATCGCGCGCAGGCGAGTCGACGGCTCGCGCGACCGCGGCTTTTCCCTCTCGGAAAACCGAAGCAGGAACGCGTAGAAAGCATCCGCCCGCTGCCGCGCGCTGGGCGTTTGCCAATGCCGCGATCATTGCCCTGTACACGCTAGTCGACGGCAGCGGGGCGCGCGCGTCGGGCAACGCGCTGTCGTACGTGGCGTGGCTCATTTTTCTCGAAGGCATTCCATTCCTGGCCTGGATCATCGCGCGGCGTGGGCGGCCGGCGCTGAGGTATCTGCGCGCATCGACACGCACGGCGCTGGTAGGTGGCGCGTGCAGCCTCGGCGCCTATGCGATCGTGCTCTGGGCGATGACGCGCGCACCCATCGCAGCGGTCGCGGCATTGCGTGAGACGTCGGTGCTGTTCGCCGCGCTGATCGGATCGGTATGGCTCAAGGAAGGATTCGGCTGGCGGCGCATCGCCGGCGCGGCGAGCGTGGTCGCCGGCATCGCGGCGCTCAAGCTCGGCTGAGCGATGACGTCGGCGGCGCCGTCCACCTCCCTTCAAGGCACGCCGCCTGCGCACGCGCAAGTCGTGATCGTCGGCGGTGGCATCGCCGGCGCAAGTACCGCGTACCACCTCGCCAAGCAGGGCTGCCGGGACGTCGTGCTACTCGAGCAGGGCACGCTCACGTGCGGCACGACTTGGCACGCTGCCGGGCTGGTCGGCCAGCTGCGCGCGACGCGCAACGCCACGCGCATGAGCCGCTACGGCATCGAGCTTTATTCCAATCTGGAGGCGGAGACCGGGCTGGCGACCGGGTGGAAGCAATGCGGGAGCGTCAACGTCGCCAAGACGCCTCAGCGACTGAAGCTGCTCAAGCGGCAGATGGCGCGTGCCAAAAGCTTCGGCATCGATTTCGAGTTCATCTCGCCGACGCAGGCCGGTGAGATCTATCCACTGCTGCGTACCGACGACTTGTCCGGAGCGGTCTGGATCCCTGGCGATGGGAAGGCAAATCCGACCGACCTGACGCAATCCCTCGCCAAGGGCGCGCGCATGCGGGGCGCGCGCATTTGCGAGCACACGCGCGCCGTCGGCGTAATCGTCGAGCGCGGCGCGGTTGTCGGCGTGCGCTGGCGCAGCGGTGATGCCGAGGGCGAGATCCGCTGCGCGAGCCTGGTCAATTGTGGCGGGCAGTGGGCGCGCGCCTTCGGCGCGATGGCCGGCGTCGCGGTCCCGCTGTTCGCAGCCGAGCATTTCTACATCGTCACCAAGCCCATCGCGGGTGTGCATCCCGATCTGCCGGTCATGCGCGATCCCGACGGCTACATCTACTACAAGGAAGAAGTCGGCGGTCTGGTCATGGGCGGCTTCGAGCCCGTCGCCAAACCGTGGGACGTCAAGTCGATTCCCGACAACTTCGAGTTCCAGCTGCTTGGCGAAGACTGGGATCAGTTCGAGATCCTGATGACCAACGCGATTCATCGGACGCCGTGTCTCGAGACCGCGGAAATCCGCATGCTGCTCAACGGCCCCGAAAGCTTCACGCTCGACGGCAATTTCATCCTCGGCGAGGCGCCCGAGGTTCGCAACTACTTCGTGTGCGCTGGATTCAACTCGGCAGGCATTGCCAACGCCGGAGGCGCTGGTCGACTCATGGCCGAATGGATTCTCGGCGGAGAGGCGCCGATCGACCTGTGGGACGTCGACATCCGGCGCTTCGCCGCTTTTCATATCAATCGCGCGCATCTCGTCGATCGCACGGCGGAGACGCTGGGATTGCACTACGCGATGCGCTGGCCCCGCGAGGAGCTGGCAACGGTGCGGCCTCTGCGCCGCTCGCCGCTCTATGACCGGCTGCGCGCCAAGGGCGCGGTATTCGGCAGCAAACTCAACTGGGAGCGCGCCAACTATTTTCTTCCGCCGGAGGCGACGCTGCCCGCCCCGACACTCGGCACCCCGGACTGGCTGCCCTTCGTACTCGACGAACAACGCGCGACGCGGGAGCAGGTGGTGGTGTTCGACCAGACGTCGTTCGCCAAGTTCGTGCTAGAAGGACGCGACGCGCTGGCGCTGCTGCAGCGGCTGTGCGCCAACGATGTGGACGTGGCGATCGGGCGGATGGTGTATACCGCCATGCTCAATGAGCGTGGCGGCTTCGAGAGCGACCTCACCATCACCCGCCTCGCGCCGGAGCGCTTTTTCGTCCTGACCGGATCGGCACAGGCAACGCGCGACGCGGACTGGATCACGCGTCATCGCCGCGACGATGAATTCGCCGTGCTGGTCGACGTGACCAGCGCGTATTCGGTGCTTTCAGTCATGGGCCCCGCCGCGCGGCCGTTATTGGAGAAGCTCTCCGGCGAGGATCTCGGAAAGAGGGGTATCCCGTTCTCCACGACGCGCGACATCGACGTCGGTTACGCGCGTGCGCGCGCCGCACGCATGAGCTACGTCGGCGGACCCGGCTACGAGCTGCTGGTCACGACGGACCAGTGCGTGACGCTGTACGACGCGCTGTTCGACGCAGGGTCCGCATTCGGGCTGCGCGATGCCGGTTACTACACCATCGATGCCCTGCGGGTCGAGGCCGGACGGCGTGCGTGGGGTGCCGAGCTCGGCCCCGACGAGACGCCGTGGGAGGCTGGACTCGATTACGCAGTGTCACTGCAGAAGCCGCACGATTTCATCGGCAAGGCGGCACTGATCGCCCAGCGCGGGCGCGGCGTGAGCAAGCGGTTGATCATGTTTGGCTTCGACGACGCGAGCGCGTTCGCGTGGGGCGGCGAGCCGGTCCTGATGGACGGACAAAGCGCCGGCGAAATCACCTCGGCCGGCTATAGTCGCAAGCACGGCCGCGTGATTGCGATGGCTTACGTGCGCACCGCTTCGCCGGCATCCGATGACCTGTTGAGAGTGTCACGATTCGCGGTCGACGTTGCGGGCGAGATGTTCGCCGTCACGCCGATGCTCAAGTCCGCGTGACCCGACGTTCGCTGCGCCAGTGTCGTGCTTCACCTCGTCACGCCGCCGCGGCGCGCGAACCTTTCGCTTCCATCGCAGCCAGCCGCGACACCAGTGCCGCGTTGGCTGGAGGCGTCCACCGCGAAAGCAGCATGTCGGCCATGGCCGGCTCGTTGCATACCAGGACCATGTCGCAGCCGGCCTCGCTTGCCGCTTCTGCGCGGGCGACGATGTCGCCGGCCCCGCGCGCTCCCGCCATCGCCAGATCGTCGCTGAAAATCAGGCCGTCGAAACCCAGGCGCGCGCGCAGGATATCCTGCAGCCACACGCGAGAGAATCCTGCGGGACGGCGGTCGATCTCGGGATACACCACATGCGCAGGCATGACACCCGCCACGCCGTTGCGAATCAGCGCACCGAACGGCACGAGATCATCCTTTTCGATGGCCGCCAGGGAGCGGGCGTCGACCGGAATCTCGACGTGTGAATCGGCGGCGACGAAGCCATGCCCCGGAAAATGCTTGATCACCGCGGGCATGCCTGCGCTGCGCAGTCCGCGGCACAGCGCGACGCCCAGCTGGGCGACCGCATTAGGATTGCGATGAAAGGCACGATCGCCGATGACGGCGCTGCCGCCGTAGTCGAGGTCGAGCACCGGCGTGAAACTGAAATCCATGCCGTGCGCGCCGAGCTCGTGGCCGATGAGATTGCCGATCCGCTCGGCCTCGAGCGCCGCGTCCCGGACGTCGCGATCCCAGTGTTCACCCAGCGCGCGCATCGGTGCGATCACCGAGAAGCCTTCGCGGAAACGCTGCACCCGGCCTCCTTCGTGATCGACCGCGATCAACGGCGCCGGCGCGCGGATCGCGCGAATCGACGCCGTGAGCGCCTTGAGTTGCGCGGGCGATGCATAGTTGCGCGCGAAAAGGATGACACCGCCAACCGACGGATGCGCGATGCGTTCGCGATCTTCGCCGACGAGCTCGGTGCCGGCGACGTCGAGCATCACCGGGCCCCGCGGCAGCGCGATCACGGCGTCGCCGCCTCGCGTATCAGCGACTTCATCTCGCGCACGGCCTCGCGCAGTCCCACGAACAGCGCACGGCTGACGATCGCGTGGCCGATGTGCAGCTCGCGCATGCCCTCGAGCGCGGCCACGGGCTGCACGTTGAAATAGTTGAGCGCGTGGCCGGCGTTGAAGCGCAGGCCGAGTGCGCGGATTGCTTCGCCGGCCGCCCCGATCTTTGCGATCTCGGCGATCACCGGCGCGCTTCGCGCGTCGCGCCCGCGCGCGTGAAAGGCATGCGCGTACGGACCGGTGTGGATCTCGCACACGCGCGCACCGACGCCCGCCGCGGCCTCGACCTGAGCGGTGTCGGCGTCGATGAATACGCTGGTCACGATACCTGCGTCGGCCAGCCTGGCGATCACGGACTTCAGTCTCGGCTTCTGGCCGGCGACGTCGAGCCCGCCTTCAGTCGTGATCTCGCGCCGCCCCTCGGGCACCAGCATCGCCATTTCGGGCTTGAGCGCACAAGCAATAGCGACCATCTCATCGGTTGCGGCCATCTCGAGATTGAGCTTGATGTGCACCAGCTCGCGCAGCCGCCGCACGTCCTCGTCCTGGATGTGCCGCCGGTCCTCGCGCAGGTGCACCGTGATGCCGTCAGCGCCGCCCAGATGCGCCTCCACAGCAGCCCATACAGGATCGGGTTCGTAAGTTCGCCGCGCCTGGCGCACGGTGGCGACGTGATCGATGTTGACGCCGAGCTCAATCATGGATGCTATGGCCTTCGCTGGATTCCTCGTCGAGCGAGCGCAGGTCGCGCACCACCCGTCGGCTGAACACCGCGCGCTGCTCGAGATAGTGGTCGAGCACCTCGCGCATCAGTCTCTTGGCTTCGGTGGCGGCGGCGGCTTCGCCGAAATCGAGGTCGGCAAGCGCCAGCAGGGTGGCCCCGCGAACCTGCGGATAGCGCCGGCCGGGTTCGGCGGCGCTCAGCCTGGGTCCGCGCTCGAACGCGTAGTAATAGCGGGCAGCAGGATCCACCGGCGCCCCGGTGTCTGCCTCGTGCCGCAGCGGCAGCGCGTAACCGAGCTCGGCCAGCAGTTGCAGCTCGAAGCGGCGCAGGACGGGCGCCTGCTCGGCGCCCGCGGCAAGCTGCGTCAGCGCGTCCTCATAAGCCTGATACAGATGCGCATGCGGATCTTCGCGCGCGAGAAGCTTCAGCAGCAGCTCGTTGAGATAGAAGCCACACAACAGCGCCGACCCTGACACCAGGGGAAGCCCGCCCCGCCATTCGGCGCGCATCAGCGTCTTCAACTCACCGCTCCCGGCCCACGAGAGCGTCAGCGGCTGGAACGCCTGCAGAATGCCGCGCAATTCGGAGCGTGGGCGCTTGGCGCCGCGCGCCACCAGCGCGACGCGTCCATACGCGGCGGTGAACACCTCGACGATCAGGCTGGTCTCGCGATAGGGATAGGCGTGCAGGACGAAGGCCGGCTGGTCGTCCTTGCGTTCGCGAGGTTGCTTCATGGCGTCAACGTCAGTATCCCAGGCGATCGAGCATGCGCTCGTCGGAGGCCCAGCCCGATCTCACCTTGACCCATACCTCGAGAAAGACCTTACCGCCGAAGAGTCGTTCCATGTCGCGGCGCGCCGACGCGGCGATGCTTTTCATGCGCGCCCCGCCGGCTCCCAGTAGCATGCCGCGCTGGCCGTCCTTCTCCACGTAGACGGTGGCGTGGATGGTGCGAAGCCCGGCCGTCTGCTCGAAGTTGTCGATGACGACGCTGGTTGCGTACGGAACTTCGGCCCCGATCAGGCGAAAGATCTTCTCGCGAATGTACTCGGCCGCGAGAAAGCGCTCGTCGCGGTCGGTGACGTCGTCGTCAGGATACTCCGGCGCGCCAGCGGGCAGGTGGCGGCGGATCTCTCGCAGCAGATCGTCCAGCTGCCAGCCCTTTTCGGCGCTGACGGGCACGATCGCCGCGAGCTGGCGCAGGGCGGAGACGTCGGCGATCGCAGGAAGCAGGCTGGCACGGTCGGCCACGCGGTCGACCTTGTTGAGCACGGCGATGACCACAGCGTCGACGGGAAGCAGTGCCATGACCTCGCGGTCGCCCGCGCTGATCCTGCCGGCTTCCATGACCCAGAGAACCACATCCACGCCGCCAACCCCCGCGCGCACCGAGCGATTGAGGCGCCGGTTGAGCGCAGAGGCATGCTGCGTCTGGAATCCGGGCGTATCGACGAAGATGAACTGCGTCTCGGACGTGGTCAGGATGCCGACCACGCGATGGCGCGTGGTCTGCGCCTTTCGCGATGTGATGCTCACGCGCGCACCGACCAGCGCGTTGACCAGCGTCGATTTTCCGACATTGGGCCGTCCAACGACCGCGATGCGACCGCAGCGAAAATCCTCCGCGCGCGCGAGCATCTCCATGGTGCCTGAGGCGATCATCGTTCCACCGCCTGTTCATATGCGCGCGTCGCGGCGGCCTGCTCCGCCGCGCGGCGATTCGGTCCCGAGCCTGGCGCTTCGATGCCCAATCCTGGAATGCGGCAAACGACATCGAAGCTCTGCAAGTGCGCTTCGCCGTTGACGGCTACGATCGCATATTCGGGGACGGGCAGGCGGCGTGCCTGCAGCCACTCCTGAAGGCGTGTCTTCGGGTCCTTGGCGAATGCCGCGGGATCGAGCGCCACCAGCTCGCTCGCGTAGACGCGCTCGATCGCGGCGTACGCAGCCTCGAATCCGGCATCGACGAACACCGCGCCGAACAGCGCTTCGAGCGCATCGGCGAGGATCGAAGCCCGCGCGGAACCGCCGCTGCGTATCTCGCCTTCGCCGAGACGAACATGCGGCCCGACGTCGAGCTTCAGCGCCAGACGGTGCAAAGTATCCTTGTTGACGAGGCTCGCGCGCACACGAGAGAGCTCGCCTTCGGAGAGCTCGGGGAAGCGACGGAACAGCGCGAGCGCGATTGCGCAGTCGAGCACCGCGTCACCGATGAATTCCAGCCGTTCGTTGTGCTCGGACGCGGCGCTGCGGTGCGTGAGCGCCTGCAAAAGTAATTCCGGGCGCTGGAACATGTGTCCCAGCTTATGCCCTGCGTCGAAGGGCATGCGCGGCTATTTCGTCGCCGTTGCCTCGAACTCCAGCAGCAGGCTGACGTTACCGACCAGATGGAGAATCCTCGTCCAGTTGGCGGTGGCCACCAACTGGTTTCCTTCCTTGGTCACTTCGATGTCGCTGCCGCGCACCGAGTCGATATAGTCCGCCGCCGCCTTGAGATCGAAATCCCTGCGGAACTGATACATGGTGAATCCATCCTTGGACGTCGCCAGCGTGTTGGCCATGACCTTCTGCACGGTGTACCACTCGATGTACGCTGGAATCATGCGGAATCCGACCATCACGACGATCACGGCCAGGATGGCGACCAGAACGAATCCGGTGATGGTGAGCCCGCGCTGATGGCGACGACTGCATAACGAAGCACCCGCGCGCTGCGCGCTGCGGTATTCGCTCGTGCTCATGTGCTCTCCCCTCTCAGTGAATCGAGCTGCCGATCCGCTTGAAAGCCAGACTGCTGATGTCGTCCCAGTTGAACCAGATGAAGAATGCCTTCCCGCGGATGTGATCATCGGGGACGAATCCCCAATAGCGACTGTCGTCGCTGTTGTCGCGGTTGTCGCCCATCATGAAATAGCTTCCGTCGGGCACCTTGCAGGTGAAACCGCGCTCATTGTAAACGCAGTTTTCCCGTCCGGGGAACAGACGGACATTGTGCGGAAAGACCGGAGGCACGGCGGGATTCTGCGCGATGGTGTGGTCGCGGTCACCGGTCTTCTCCACGAATCGCTCGGTATTGACGTAAGCCAGGCCCTCGAGATAGCCGTAGCTGCCGTCCGCGGTCTGCGGCCAGGGTACGCCATTGACGGTGAGCTTCTTGTCACGGTAGACGACCTCGTCGCCGGGCAGTCCGACCAGCCGCTTGATGAAATCCTGCGACGGGTTGGCAGGATAGCGGAACACAATGACGTCGCCGCGCTGCGGATCGCCGGTGGGAAAGATCTTTTTCTCGATGATCGGCAGCCGGATGCCGTAGGCGAACTTGTTTACAAGAATGAAGTCGCCGACCTCCAGCGTGGGACGCATCGACGAGCTCGGGATCTTGAACGGCTCGGCAATGAACGAACGCAGCATGAACACAATGAGCAGAACAGGAAAAAAGCTCTTCGGATATTCGATCCACCACGGCTCGGGTGCGCCGTCGGCGCGCGTGCGTGCGAACACCAGCTTGTCGGCAAGCGCAATCACACCGGTCACGATCGTGAGCACGAACAGGATCAGGGCAAAATTCATCGAGGTAGCAGCCTACGAGCGTTGGCGGTCGGAACCGCAGGGGGTGGGGGTGGCCGTTGAAGTGCATCGTGTCGGAGCCCCAGACATGCTCATTTTTCGCCGACCTGAAGGATGGCGAGAAATGCTTCCTGCGGAATCTCCACGCTGCCCACTGCCTTCATGCGCTTCTTGCCGGCCTTCTGCTTTTCGAGCAGCTTGCGCTTGCGCGTGATGTCGCCTCCGTAGCACTTGGCAAGCACGTTCTTGCGCAGCGCCTTGACCGATTCGCGCGCGATGATCTGCGCCCCGATCGCCGCCTGGATGGCGACGTCGAACATCTGGCGCGGGATCAGCGAGCGCATCTTGGAGACAACCTCGCGCCCGCGATACAGCACGTTGGCACGGTGCACCATCACCGACAGCGCGTCGACACGCTCGCCGTTGATCAGGATGTCGAGCTTGACGACGTCGGCGGCGCGGAATTCCTTGAAATCGTAATCGAGCGACGCGTAGCCGCGCGACACCGATTTCAGCCTGTCGAAAAAATCCATCACGACCTCGGCGAGCGGCAGTTCGTAGGTCAGCATGACCTGACGACCGACGTACTGCATGTTCTTCTGCACGCCTCGCTTCTCGGTGCAGAGCGTGAGCACGGAGCCGACGTAGTCCTGCGGCGTGAGAATCGTGGTAGTGATGATCGGCTCGCGGATTTCCTCGACGCGAGAAAGATCGGGAAGCTTCGAAGGGTTCTCGATCTCGAGCAGCGTTCCGTCACGCAGCAGCACCTGGTAGATCACCGTCGGCGCGGTCGTGATCAGATCCATGTCGTACTCGCGCTCGAGGCGCTCCTGCACGATGTCCATGTGCAGCAGTCCCAGGAAGCCGCAGCGGAAGCCGAACCCGAGCGCCTGCGAGACCTCGGGCTCGTAGTGCAGCGACGCGTCGTTGAGCTTGAGCTTCTCGAGGGCATCGCGCAGGGCTTCGTACTGGTTGGACTCGACCGGGTAGAGTCCCGCGAATACCTGCGGCTTGACGTCCTTGAACCCGGGAAGCGGCGCCGCGGCCGGACGGGTCGCAAGGGTCAGGGTGTCGCCCACGCGCGCCGCCTTCAGTTCCTTGATCCCCGCGATCACGAAGCCCACGCCGCCCGCAGAGAGCGAGTCGCGCGCGAGCGCCTTCGGCGTGAACACGCCGACCTGCTCGCAGTTATAGGTGGCGCCGGTGGCCATCAGCAGCACCTTGTCGCGCGGCTTGAGCGTTCCATCCATGACACGCACCAGCATCACCACGCCGACGTAGTTATCGAACCACGAGTCGATGATCAGTGCAGACAGCGGCGCGGCGGGGTCGCCCACCGGCGGCTTGATGCGCGCGATGACGGCTTCCAGGATGTCGTCGACGCCCTCGCCGGTCTTGGCGCTGGCCCGGATCGCGTCGTGCGCCGGAATGCCGATAATGTCCTCGATCTCCTCGGCCACCCGGTCGGGTTCGGCCGACGGCAGGTCGATCTTGTTGAGCACCGGCACCACGTCGACGCCCTGCTCGATGGCGGTGTAGCAGTTGGCGACGGTCTGCGCTTCGACTCCCTGCGATGCATCGACCACCAGCAGCGCGCCTTCGCACGCGGCGAGCGAGCGCGACACCTCGTAGGCGAAATCGACGTGTCCTGGTGTGTCGATCAGGTTCAGGCTGTAGGTTTCGCCATTGCGCGCTTCGTATGAAAGCGCCGCGGTCTGCGCCTTGATAGTGATGCCGCGCTCGCGCTCGAGATCCATCGAGTCGAGCACCTGCGCTTCCATCTCGCGATCGGACAAGCCGCCGCAGCGCTGGATGAAGCGATCGGCCAGCGTCGATTTGCCGTGGTCGATGTGGGCGATGATGGAAAAATTGCGGATGTGCTGCATCGGGTGAACTAGGCCCTACCCTAAACAAAAGGGGCACCGTGCAGTGCCCCTGTCTTCGGTCCGGATCGGTGTCGGAACAAGCTGAATATTAACCGATTTTCCATTCAGGCGCGACCGGCGCGGCACGCGCGTCCAGCCAACTCGTCAGCGCGGCGCGATCCAGGCGATGCATGCAGAGCAGGTTATCGCCGTCGAGCAGGACGGGAACCTGCTCGCCCCAGCGCGACTCCAGCGCGACGTCGGCGTCGACGTCGATCACGCGCAGCTCGACGCCGGTTCCCGCGAGCATCGGCGCGAGCGCAGCCTGCATTTCATCGCACAGGTGGCAGTACGCGCGCCCGAGCAACGTGAGTTCCACGCTGACGCCTATTCGCCGGCGCCCACTCGAAGGGTCGAAAAGAACTGAAGCTCGCCCCGGCGCAGCAGGAAGGTCACCGAAGCGCCCTTTTCCAGCTTGGCAATCAATCCGTTGACCTGCTCGGCGGACTTCGCCTCGATGGTCGCGCCGCGGCTGATGATCGCGACGATGACGTCGCCCGCCTGGATGTCGCCACGCGAGCTTCCGCTGCTGTCCTCGACGACCACGCCGTTCTTGAGGTCGAGCTCTTTTTTCTGCTCGTCGGTGATATCCGAGAGCACGAGTCCCATGCGGTTCGGCTTCGCCTTGTCCTTGCTGGGTGGCGCGCCACGACGCGTCGGCTTCGCCACCTCGTCCTCCTTGAGCTCGGCGACGGTCACCGCGATGTCGCGCGTGGCGCCCTTGCGCCAAATCTGCAGCGTCACCTTCGAGCCGGGCTTGACCTGCGTGATGATGCGCGGCAGCTCGGACGAAGTGTTCACCGTCCTGCCGTCGGCCTTCAGGATGATGTCACCCGATTCGATGCCCGCCTTTTCCGCAGGACCGCCCTTTTCCACCGAGTTCACCAGCGCACCACTGGCCTTCGCCAAGCCGAAGGCTTCCGCCGTCTCGCGCGTGACTTCCTGGATCTGAACGCCGATGCGCCCGCGGGTGACGCGTCCCTTTTCCTGCAGCTGCTTGACCACGTTCATGGCGACGTCGATCGGTATCGCGAAGGCGAGTCCCATGTAGCCGCCGGTGCGGCTGAAAATGAGCGAGTTGATGCCGACGACTTCACCTTTCATGTTGAACAGCGGCCCACCCGAATTGCCGGGGTTGATCGGAACGTCGGTCTGGATGAATGGAACCAGGTTCTCGTTGGGCAGCTCGCGACCCTTGGCGCTGACAATGCCGGCGGTGATCGTGTTCTCCAGGCCGAACGGTTTGCCAATGGCGGCGACCCATTCGCCGACCTTGAGTTTCTCGGGATCGCCGATGTTCACTTTTTGCAGACCGGTTGCCTCGATCTTAAGCAGCGCGACATCGGTGCGTTTGTCGGTGCCGACCACCTTCGCCTTGTATTCGCGCTTGTCGGAGAGCTTGACCGTCACTTCGTTCGCGTCGTCGACCACGTGGCCGTTGGTCAGCACGTAGCCGTCGGCGGACAGGATGAAGCCCGAGCCCGTGGCTTGCTGCTCGAATTCGCGCTCGCGCGGCGCGCCCCGCGGAATCTGTCCGAAGCGCCGGAAGAATTCGTAGAACGGGTCATCCTCCGAGAGCTCGGGCATCTGGGGTCGTTTCGCCTTCTGGGTAACATCGACGCTCACCACGGCGGCGCCCTGCTGCTCGTAGAGCTCCGTGAAATCGGGCAGGCGTGCGGACTGCGCGGTGGCGGCCTCGGCGAAGCACGCGAAACTCGACAATGCTGCGAGCATCGTCCAAGCGCGGAAAGTCATGCTAGGTACCTTTGTCGTTGGTGATGTGTCGTCGGCGGCCCGCGCTGCGTCAGCGCGGGCCCACCGAATAGGCTATCTGGCGCACGGTCGAGCCCGGCGCCTCGCCGAGCACTGTGACCAGATGCTCGTTGAGCGGACGGCTGTAGACGTTGACACCGCCCTGCTGCGACAACCCTACCGGCTGAGGCGACGCGGGCGTCGGCTCGATGAATACGGAGATCGCGACCAGGCCATCGGAGAATACCAGATGCGCGACCTTGTCCGGCTTGCCGCGCAAGGTGCGAAAGCCTTCCACGACCTTGGTAAAACCCGCGGGAAGATCCTTGACCACCCAGCCGGTTTCCTGCGGAAGCACGTCGGCGCCGGGCGTTTCGATGACTTGCCAGTCGGCGGGTGCGGGCGGAAACACCGTCTTGAAATTGGAGCGGTCGAGGCGACCTCCAATCTGGATGTCGGTGAAGGCGAATTGCTCGACCGGATCGCCGCGCTCGTTGATCAGCCGTGCCTTGAGCAGCAATCCGGTGCCGATGTCCGCCCAGAATTTGTGGCCGTAGCGCAGCGTGTCCTTGGGCTCGAACACGTACGCCTGCGTTTCCAGCCCGGCGACGCGTGCGGTCTCCGCCTTGCGCAAGGTGTAGTGCTCGGTGAGCGTCGCCATCTGCTGGGGGAGGAGCGATGGGAACACATTGTGCAGTGCGCGCGGCTCGACGCGGACGAGCTTGGCGTCGGTGTAGTAGCAGCGCACCTGCTCGTTGAGACGGATGACCTCGCGCGCTGGACCGTCGAGGCTGGAAAGCTTCTCGTATTCGACGCCGCCGTCGTTGAAATGCGCGAGGCGCGACGTCTCGATGCGACTGCCGTGCTGGTTGGAGATCGTTCCTACGTAGTCGAGCGTCCGCGCCGCGTTCGCCGCGCGCTGCAGCCACTGCGCCGCGTCCTGGGCCTGGACAGGTGCCGCGACCAGCACCGCCACCAGCACGCTCGCGCGCAGAGGAGCGCGAATCGCGTCCCGGCCGGCGCGCAGCGGCGCCCCGATCGTGTCGCGCGCCGGTGCGCCGCGACTACGGGCGCGCATCCGGTTCGCTAGCGACGACTGCGCGCAAATATGGGCGTGCGCCCTGAATGGCCGTCGACGGCGAATATTCCTGATGCGCGAGCAAATACTCGTTGTCGACCGCTCGCCGCGCGTCGGCGGCGCGCACCAGCGCGGCCTGACGCGCCGCCATCATCGCAGTGTCCGGCGTAGGCATGGTCGACAACGCCACCCAGCCGACGACACTGACGGCTGCCACCGTCGCCGCCGCCGCGAGCGCCATGGCCGCGGGGGCTGGTCGCCGGCGCGGCGGCGCGAGCACCGTCGGTTCCGCCGCGAAGCGTTCGGCAAACCGCGCCGAGAATCCGGGCGTCGTCGCGCACGAACCGCGCAGCGACTCGCCGATCACGTGGTAGCACACCCACGTCGCGGTGCAATGCGTTTGACGCAAGCCGGCGCACACGGCGTCGACGCGCGCGGCGTCGAGCTCGCCATCGACCAGCAGCGAGATTTCCTCCGGCTTCGGCTCCGACCCACCAGCGCCATGTGCGCCGGCATCAGCCTGGAATGTGCCCATCACCATCTCCGATCCTTGTCCGTCCCCAAAAGCGGCCGCAGCTCGGCCGCGATCGCTTCACGCGCCCTGAAAATCCGGGAGCGCACCGTGCCAATCGGACAGTTCATCACGTTGGCAATCTCTTCGTAGCTCAACCCCTCGATCTCGCGCAGCGTGATCGCCGTGCGCAGATCTTCGGGCAACGCATCCATCGCCTTGTTGACGGTGTCTGCGATCTGCTTGCCGTGCAACTCGTCCTCGGGTGTCGCCGCATCGCGCAACTGCTCGGCGTCCTCGAAATTCTCAGCCTCCTCGTGATCAAACCCCGTCGACGTGGGCGCCCTCCGCCCCATCGCGACCAGATAATTCTTGGCCGTGTTGATCGCAATACGATACAGCCACGTGTAGAACGCGCTGTCGCCGCGAAACGATGGCAGCGCCCGGTACGCCTTGATGAACGCTTCCTGCGTCACATCTTCGACTTCTCCTGGGTCGCGCACCAGCCGCGACAACAGCCGTCCCAGCTTGCGCTGGTATTTCAGCACCAGCAGCTCGAATGCGCGCTTGTCGCCGCGCTGCGCGCGCTCTACGAGCTGCTGATCTACTTCGCGGTCAGCCATCCGCGGGCGGTCCCTGTGTCATTGGTCTTTTCGCCGCACCACACAGGCGCAACGTCCGCCGGCAGTATAGCCGAGCGACCCGGCTGACCGGGACCCGCAGTGCGTTCGGCAGCCTGCAGCGCTAGACCGCTACAACACGGGGAAGTTCAGCACCCGCCGTGCTTTCTCGCCCCGAGATTCGGTGGCTTTCAGCCTAGAGCGGCAAGCTTCACCATCGGTTCCACGTGCCCCGTCACCAGGCCCCGGTAATTGCGGATCTCCGGCCGCCGCCAGGCTTCGAGCGCGGCGCGCCGCGCATCGTCGAGCAGGCCGAGCTGGTCGAGGACGGCAACCGTCGCCGGGTGCAGTCCGCGCGCATTGCCATCGGAGACCTTGAGCGCGATTCCCCATCCCGTGCTACGTATTCCAAGCGCCTGTACGCCCTCGGCACCGACCTTGGTCACCCAGTCGCCGCCGCCGGCGCGCATGAGGGCCAGATCGTTGCGGCGCTCACCCGACACCATCTCCGGATGCGCGCTCATCGCAGCTGCAAGGCGCAACGGCGCGGAACCGTAGCGCGAATCTTCGGTCTTGGCGGCGAGACGGGCGAAGGCGTAGGCGAGCCGCGAAAGCGGCACGGCATAGTTTGGCGCCGAGCACCCATCGATGCCGGCGATGAGGCTGGATTCGTCGATCCCGCACAAGTGCGCAACCGCGCCGCGTATGGCCTGCTGCAGCGGGTGGTCGTAGGCGAGGTAGGTATCGATGCGCTCGCCGCAAAGGCGACAGTACGCGAGCATGCCGGCGTGCTTGCCCGAGCAGTTGTGCTGAAGCGGAGAAAAGACCGCGCCCGCCGGAGGCAGCTGCTCGCGTGCAGTGTAGTACAACGGGGGGTGTACACCGCATTGCAGGTCGGAAGCACTGTTGCCCGCGCGCGCGAGCATGTCGGCGACCGCGTCGACGTGACGCGGCTCTCCCGAATGGCTGGCGCACAGCAGCGCCACTTGCGGCATCGAATAGCCCATGCGCTCGATTCCACCCGCCGCCACGAACGGAACGGCCTGCAACGGCTTGAGTGCGCTGCGCGTAGTGGTGACGAATTCCGGATCGCCCGCCGAGTAGATGAGTCGTCCGCTGGCGTCGACCACCGCGACCGAGCCGTAATGCACGCTGTCGACGGCGTCGCCCCGTGTAACGCGCGCGAGCGCGACGTGCCCCGCGATCACGGGCGGCACGATCGCGGCCGGGCGGTCGTCATCGTGCGAGGACGCTTCGGATCGACTCGAGCGCGGCAGGATCCTCGATCGTCGTGAGATCTCCCGGGTCGCGGCCCTCGGCGAGCGCCTGGATCGTGCGCCGCAACAGCTTGCCCGAGCGAGTCTTGGGAAGCGACGCGACGAAATGCACGGCAGCCGGCCGGCCGATTGCGCCGAGTTCGCGGTCGACGGTGTCCATCACCTCGCGGCGCATCACCGCCGCGGCATCCGCGTTGCCAACGCGCACAGGGTCCTTCGCCACTGCGAAGGCGATGGGAACCTGGCCCTTGATCGCGTCGGCGATGCCAACTACCGCGACTTCGGCAATGCCGGCATGCGCTTGTACGGCTTCCTCGATTTCGCGGGTGCCCAGGCGGTGCCCGGCGACGTTGATGACGTCGTCGGTGCGTCCGAGCACGAAATAATAGCCATCGGCATCGCGCGTCGCCCAATCGAAGGTCGAATACACCTGCACGCCGGGGAAGGTCGAGAAGTACGTCTGGACGAAGCGCTCGTCGTCGCCCCAGATCGTGCTCATGCATCCCGGCGGAAGCGGCGGAACCAGCGTCAGCACGCCTTTCTGGTCGGTGCCGAGCTCCTTGCCGCTCCCCTCGTCGATCAGGCGAACGTCATATCCGCACGATGCGAAGGACGGACTGCCGAACTTGCGCGGCGTATCCTCGATCCCAGGCTGCGCGGACAGAATGGGCCAGCCGCTCTCGGTTTGCCAATAGTTGTCGACGATCGCGACGCCGAGCGATTCCGACGCCCAGCGCGCCGTCGGCTCGTCGAGCGGTTCGCCGGCGAGGAACAGGTATTTCAGCCGGGAAAGATCGTGCTTTTTCATGAACGACGGATCCTGCTTCTTGAGCACGCGGATCGCCGTGGGCGAGCTGAACATGGAGCACACGCCGTAGCGCTCGACCAGCTCCCACCAGATGCCGGCATCGGGGCGGATCGGCAGCCCCTCGTACATGATGGTGGTCGAGCCATTGAGCAGCGGGCCGTAGACGATGTACGAGTGACCGACGACCCAGCCGATATCGCTGGTCGTGAACATCGTTTCTCCGGGCGCGACGCAAAAGATATCTCGCATCGATGCCGCCAGCGCTACCGCGTAGCCCCCGGTGTCGCGCTGCACGCCCTTGGGCTTCCCGGTGGTGCCCGACGTGTAGAGGATGTACGACGCTTCCGACGACTCGACCCATTCGCAGGGTACGCTCTCGCCGTCGTGCTTCGCGGCCAGCGTCGCGTAGTCGAGGCTGCGTGCGGACGCGTGCGCAGGTGCCGTAGCAGATGCCGCATCGAGACCGCGATCGACCACGATCACGTGCTGCGGAGGGTGTTTGGCTAGCCGCAGCGCGCCGTCGACCAGAGGACGATAGGGAATGACCTTGCCGCCGCGCATGCCGGCATCGGCGGTCACCATGACCTTCGGCCGTGCATCGTCGATGCGCGTCGCCAGGCTGGCGGCGGCAAAGCCACCGAACACCACCGAGTGGATCGCGCCAATGCGCACCGTGGCCAACATCGCGAACACCGCTTCGGGGATCATCGGCATGTACAGCAGCACCCGATCGCCGCGGCCGACGCCCAGCGCGCGCAGCATCGCGGCACAGCGATTGACCTCGTCGGCGAGTTGCGCGTAGGTATAGGTGCGCTGCTGCCCGGTCTCGGTGGAAATGAAGATCAGCGCCGGCTGCTGCGCGCGCTTCGCCAGGTGGCGATCAACGGCATTGTGGCAAAGGTTGGTGCGGCCGCCGACGAACCAGCGCGCGAAAGGCGGACGGCTGAAATCGAGCACCGCCGAAAAAGGCGTCTGCCATTCGATTAGCGCGGCACGCTCGCGCCAGAACGCCTCTCGATCGGCGATCGAGCGACGATGCGTTTGCGCGTAGGTAGGCATGCGAGGTCTCCCAGTGCAGCCCGAGCAGGATGACGCGCCGTTGTCGGCGCGCCCTTGCGCGGGATCAACCCGGGATCAGTTTCCCTCAGTTTCCCTCAGTTTCCCTAAGTTTCGCTCAGTTACCTACCGGGTCGGCGCCGATGCGAACGACGGTGCGGCCGCGGATCATGCCCTTGAGAAAGGCGTCGAAGTGCGTGGGCAGCTCGTCGAAATCGATGGTACGGACCTTGGACTGCACCCGAGACGGCTTCCACTCCTTGGCCAGCCGGTCCCACAGCTTCTGCCGCATCGGCATCGCACCTTCCGAGCTGTTGATGCCCAGCAGCGCCACGCCGCGCAGGATGAACGGCATGACAGTCGTATTGAGCTTCACGTCGGCGGCGAGGCCGACGCTCGCGACGGTTCCCCACTGCTTCATGGTCGAGAGCATCCACGCCAGGTGGTCGCCACCCAGGTTGTCGATCGCGCCGGCCCACGTCGCCTTGCCCAGCGGCTTGATCGACGACAGGTCCAAGCTTTGCCGCGCGATGATCTCGGAAGCACCGATCGAGCGCAAATACGCCTCTTCCTCGGCCTTGCCGGTGAGCGCGACGACGTGATAGCCGATCTTGCTCAGAATGTCGATCGCGACGCTGCCCACGCCTCCGGTCGCGCCGTTGACGATCACCGGTCCGTTCTCCGGCTTGAGTCCGTTGTGCTGCATGAGCTCGACCGCCAGCGCCGCGGTGTAGCCCGCGGTCCCCAGGGTCATCGCCTCGAACGCGGTCATGTCGGGAGAGCGGCGCACGACCCAGTCTGCCGGGACGCGGGCGTATTCCGCGTAGCCGCCGTCGTGCGCGACGCCCATGTCGTAGGCGTGGACGATGACCTTGTCGCCGTGCTGGAAGCGCGGATCGGCCGACGTTTCCACGGTTCCCGCCATGTCGATCCCGGCGACGGTGGGATATTTGCGCATGATCTTGCCGGCGCCGTTGTGCGACAACGCATCCTTGTAGTTGATGGTCGAATACTTGGTTCGCACCAGGACGTCGCCCGGGTCGAGGTCCGCGGGCGACATCTCGACAAAACGGCTGCGGATGACGCCATCTTCCTGAAATGTGCGATAGGCCTTGAAATGCTGGACTTGCTGCATGGGTGCCTCCTCCTGGGTCAGACCGCCGCGGTGTCGCCGGACTCATGCGGCAACGCCATGTATTCGCGAGTGCGCATTTCGACCAGGCGACTCACCGTGCGCGCGAACTCGTGGCTGTTGGGTCCTGCCACGTAGAGCTCAGCCTCCGGCACCGCCGCCGATACCAGCAACTTTACCCGATGATCGTAGAGTACGTCGACGAGCCAGGTGAAACGCCTGGCGGCGTTGGTCATGTCGGCAGTCAGCCGCGGCACGCCGGACACGATGACCACCGCAAAGCGGCGCGCCAGCTCCAGGTAGTCAAGCTGCGAACGCGGTCCTTCGCAAAGTGTCGCGAAGTCGAACCAGACGACGCTGCCCGCGCGTCGCCTCGCCTTCAGCGTGCGTGATTCGACTGTCAGCACCGGCGCCTCGTCCGCCGCCGGGCGCATGCGCTCGAACAGCGCGGAGAGCTCGGCGTCGGCGCTGTCCGCAGCTGCCACGATATACGCTTTGCTGTGCTCCAGCGCGCGCAATCGATAGTCGATCCCGGCATCGATCTCGACGATGTCGAGGCGCTCCTTGAGCAATGCGATCGTGGGCACGATGGCGTGTCGCTGCAGACCGTTGGGATAGAGATCGTCGGGCCGGTAGTTCGAGGTCATCACGAACACAACGCCGCCGTCGAACAGCGCGGTGAGCAAGCGGCCGAGAATCATCGCGTCGGCGACGTCGGAAACGTGGAACTCGTCGAAACAGATCACGCGGTTCCGCCGCGCGATGCGTGCGGCCACCGCGGCGAGCGGGTCTTCCATGCGCGCGAGCCCGCGCAGGTCGTCGTGCACCGCCTTCATGAACGCGTGAAAATGCACGCGCGTCTTGCGCCGGTAGGGTAGCGTCGCGAAAAATGCGTCCATCAGGAAGCTCTTGCCGCGGCCGACGCCGCCATGAAGATAGACGCCGCGTGGAAGTACAGGCGGATTGAGCCAGCGCCGCAGCAGCGAGCGGCGCGCATTGCGGAACGCAATCAGCTCGTCATAGAGGCGCTGCAGGCGCGCGAGCGCGGCCTCCTGCGCTCGATCGAGCGTAATGGCGCGCCTGGCGAGCTGCGGGGCCAGCGCGGCATGGAGCACGCCAATTTTCGTGTGCGCTGCGCCGGTCGCTTCGGACGCCGCCATCGCTTCGCTGCGGAGTGCGTCGTTCACAGTCCGCATCGGCGATCAGCGTCGCTCAAATGTTGAGCGTGCGTTTGTCGACGGCGAGCGCGGCCTCGCGCACCGCTTCCGACAGCGAAGGATGCGCATGGCATATGCGCGCGATGTCTTCGCTCGACGCGCCGAACTCCATGGCGACGACCCCCTCGGCGATGAGTTCGGAGACCATCGGGCCGATCGCGTGCATGCCCAGGATGCGGTCGGTTTTTGCGTCGGCGACGAACTTGACGAAGCCGCGCGTGTCGCCCATCGCGCGAGCGCGTCCGTTGGCCGTAAAAGGGAACGATCCCGCGCGATACGCGACGCCCGCGGCCTTGAGCTGCTGTTCCGTCTGTCCGACCCACGCGATCTCCGGCGACGTGTAGATCACCCACGGCACCGTGTTGAAGTCGACATGTCCGTGCTGGCCGGCGATGCGCTCGGCGACGGCGACGCCTTCGTCCTCGGCCTTATGGGCGAGCATGGGGCCGCGCACGACGTCACCGATCGCCCATACGCCCGCGAGATTGGTCCGGCATTCATCGTCCACCGCCACGAAGCCGCGCTCGTCGAGCGAGAGCCCGACCTTGGCTGCGTTGAGTCCCGCGGTATGCGGCACGCGGCCGATGGCGACGATCAGCTTGTCGAAGGTCGCCGATTTGGATTGTTCCGAGGCGTCGGTATACGCGACGCTCACGGTCTTGGCGACTTCCACCTTGGTGATTTTCACGCCCAGCTCGATCGCCAGGCCCTGCTTGGCGAAAAGCTTGGCAGCTTCCTTCGCCAACTGCTCGTCGGCCGCGCCGAGAAACGCAGGAAGCGCTTCGAGGATCGTCACCTCGGACCCGAGCCGTCGCCAGACGCTGCCCATTTCCAGGCCGATGACACCGGCGCCGACGACACCGAGACGCTTCGGAATACTGGCGATCGCCAGCGCGCCGTCGTTGTCGAGGATCAGCTTGTTGTCGAACGGTGCGCCCGGCAGCGCGCGCGGCTTGGAACCGGTGGCGACGATCACGTTCTTCGCCGTCAGCATCGCCGCCGATGCGCCGGTGATCTCGATCTCCCACGCGCCCGGCGCCCCGCCCGCGAAGCTGCCCATGCCGTGGAAGAAGGTCACCTTGTTCTTCTTGAACAGATACAGGATGCCCTCATTGTTCTGGCGGACCACCTTGTCCTTGCGCGCCAGCATGCGCGCGACGTCGACGGAGAGCCCCTTGGCGTCGATGCCGTGCTCGGCAAAGGCGTGTCCTGCCTGCTCGTAGTTCTCGGACGACTGAAGCAGCGCCTTCGAGGGAATGCAGCCGACGTTGGTACACGTGCCGCCGGGCGCGGGCTTACCGTCCGCGGTGCTCCAGTCGTCGATGCACGCGGTCGCGAACCCCAGCTGTGCCGCGCGTATGGCGGCGATGTACCCGCCGGGGCCGCCGCCGATCACGACGACGTCGAAGTGCCGCTGGGCCGCGCCAAGGCGCTCGCCCCCTGGGGGGAGCGGCGCGACGCGCCATGCGGCGGGATCATCCAAGTCGGCCATGGCGCGCTACAGATCCAGCAGCATGCGCGCCGGATCCTCCAGCGCTTCCTTGATCGCGACCAACGACAGCACCGCTTCGCGGCCATCGATGATGCGGTGGTCATAGGACTGCGCGAGATAGTTCATCGGCCGTACCACCACCTGACCGTTCTCGACCACCGCGCGGTCGCGCGTTGCGTGCACGCCGAGGATCGCCGACTGCGGTGGATTGATGATCGGCGTCGACAGCATCGATCCGAACACGCCGCCGTTGGAAATCGTGTACGTGCCGCCGGTAAGCTCTTCGACGGTGAGCTTGCCGTCCTGCGCACGCTTGCCGAACTCCGCGATCTGCATCTCGATCTCGGCGATGGAGAGCTGGTCGGCGTCGCGCAAAATGGGCACGACCAGACCGCGCGGGCTGCCTACCGCGATGCCGATATCAAAATAGCCGTGATAGACGATATCGGTGCCGTCGATCGATGCGTTCACCGCAGGAAACTTTTTAAGCGCGTGCACCGCGGCCTTGACGAAGAATCCCATGAACCCGAGCTTGACCCCATGCTCCTTCTCGAAGCGCTCCTTGTAGCGGTTGCGCAGCTCGATGACGCTTGCCATGTTCACTTCGTTAAACGTGGTGAGGATGGCGGCGGTCGCCTGTGATTGCAGCAATCGCTCGGCGACGCGCTGTCGCAGACGCGACATCGGCACGCGCTGCTCGGGCCGCGATCCCAGGCTCACCGGCGTCGACACCGCCGGCGCTCGGGCGGCGGCCGACGGCGCGAGTGCGGGCGCCGCGCTGCGCGCCTGAACCGCCTGCTGCACGTCGTCCTTGGTCACGCGTCCGCCGCGCCCGCTGCCGGCAACTTCGCTCGCCGACATGCCCTGCTCTGCGAGCATCTTGCGTGCTGCCGGCATCGCGGTTGCGCCCGGTCCCGCCGCCGAGGCCGCGTTCGCGGGGGGGACTGGCCGCGGCGGCGCCGTGGCTGCGGGGGGAGGCGGCGACGCAGGCGCGGCAGTCGGCGCCGAAGGCGCGCTCGGACGAGCCGGAGCCGCGGCCGCGGGTGCCGCACCTGGCGCGGGTTGCGCCGACGAATCGATCACGGCAATGACTTCCTGCGCGGCGACGGTCGAACCATCGGGCCTGCGGATCTCGGTGACGATGCCCGCAGCGGGCGCCGGCAGCTCGAGCACCACCTTGTCGGTCTCGATGTCGATCAGGTTCTCGTCGCGCTGGACCGCGTCGCCCGGCTTCTTGTGCCAGTTGACCAGCGTCGCTTCGGTGATCGACTCCGGCAGCACCGGCACTTTGACTTCGATGAGCATCTTGGATCCTGTTTGCGGTTTCGCGTTGCGCGTGCGCTGCGCGCTTAGTGGGCTCTTAGTGGGCTCTTAGTGGGCTGTAACCATCTCACCCGAGCCGAGCTTGGACGCGAACGCATCGAGCACGAGCTGGTGCTGTTGCGCGAGATGCTTGGACATGTAGCCGACCGCGGGCGAGGCAGATATCGGGCGGCCGGCGTACGCCAGCACCTGCGCATCCGCGATGTCCGCGCGCAGATAGGCGCGAAGGCGATACCACGCGCCCTGGTTCTGCGGCTCTTCCTGGCACCAGACGACTTCCCTGGCGGCCGGAAACTTGGCGACCTGCGCCTTGAAGTCCGCATGCGGAAACGGATACTGCTGCTCCAGACGAATGATCGCCATGTCGGTGATCTTGTTGTCGCGTCGGTACGCGGCGAGGTCGTAGTACACCTTGCCACTGCAGACGATGATCCGTCGCACCGATTTCGCGGTCAGCTTCTCGGCATCACCGATGACGGTATGGAAGTGGCCGTCGGCGAGCTCCTCCAGCGTCGACACCGCCTCCTTGTGGCGCAGCAGGCTCTTCGGGCTCATCACGATCAGCGGCTTGCGGAAGTCGCGCACCATCTGCCGGCGCAGCAGGTGGTAGATCTGCGCGGGCGAGCTCGGCACGCAGACCTGCATGTTGTGCTCCGCACACAGCTGCAGATAGCGCTCGGGCCGCGCCGACGAGTGCTCCGGGCCCTGTCCTTCGTAGCCATGCGGAAGCAGCAGCGTCAGCCCGCACACTCGCCCCCACTTCACTTCGCCGGCGGCGATGAACTGATCGACCACCACCTGCGCGCCGTTGGCAAAGTCGCCGAACTGCGCCTCCCACACGACCAGCTTGTTCGGCTCTGACGTCGAGTATCCGTATTCGAATCCGACCACGGCCGCTTCCGACAGCACCGAGTCGATGACGTCGAAGTCGGGCTGTCCGTCGCGGATGTGCTGCAGCGGAATCCAGATACCCGCATCCCACTTCTCGCGGTTCTGGTCGTGCAGCACCGCGTGGCGGTGCGAGAAGGTGCCGCGCGCCGAATCCTGCCCGGACAGGCGCACCCCGAAGCCCTGGTCGAGCAACGAGGCGTAGGCGAGCGTCTCGCCCATGCCCCAGTCGAGCGGGAGCTCGCCTTCGCCCATAGCGCGCCGGTCGGCGATGACTTTCTCCACGCGCGGATGAACCTTGAAGTTGTCCGGCAGCGTAGTCACCTTCTGCGCGAGCGCCTTCAGACGCTTCATCGGAATGCGCGTGTCGGCGTTGTCGGTCCAGTGCTTGCCGACGAAACGTCCCCAGTCCACCGCGAATGGCGGCTTGTAGTTGGACAGGACCGTGGTGTTGGTGTGATAGCCCTTGTCCATTGCGTTGCGATAAGTCTCGATCATCGCCTCGGCCTCGGCAGAGGTGACCACGCCTTCCTCGATGAGGCGCTGCGCGTACAGCGCACGCGTTCCCGGATGCTGGTGGATGCTCTTGTACATAAGCGGCTGCGTGATCATCGGCTCGTCGGCCTCGTTATGACCCTGCCGGCGGAAGCACACCAGGTCGATGAACACGTCCTTGTCGAACTTCTGGCGGAAGTCGATAGCGATCTCGATGGCGAGGAGGCACGCTTCCGGGTCGTCGCCATTGACGTGGAAAATGGGTGCCTCGACCATTTTCGCGACATCGGTGCAATACAGCGTGCCGCGCGTGTCGCGCGGGTCGGACGTGGTGAAGCCGATCTGGTTATTGACCACGATGTGGATCGTGCCGCCGGTGCGGTAGCCGCGCGTCTGCGACAGATTGAGCGTTTCCTGCACGACGCCCTGCCCCGCGATCGCGGCGTCGCCGTGGATCAGCACCGGCATGACCTGGTCGCAGGTGGGGTCGCGCCTGCGATCCTGCCGCGCGCGCACCGAGCCCTCGACCACCGGATCGACGATCTCCAGGTGCGATGGATTGAACGCGAGTGTCAGATGCATGGGACCACCCGGCGTGACCACGTCGGATGAAAATCCCTGGTGGTATTTGACGTCACCCGCCGAAAGATCTGCCGCAGCTTTGCCCTCGAACTCCGCGAACAGGTTCGCCGGCATCTTACCCAGCGTGTTGACCAGCACATTAAGGCGGCCACGGTGCGCCATGCCGATCACCATTTCCTGGACGCCGGCGGCGCCCGACTTCTGGATGAGGTGGTCGAGCATCGGAATCATGGTGTCGCCGCCTTCACCCGAGAAGCGCTTTTGACCGACATACTTCGTGCCGAGATAGCGCTCCAGCGTTTCCGCGGCAGTGAGACGCTCGAGGATGTGCTTCCGGAATTCCGGCGCGTACGACGGCCGCGAGCGCAGCGGCTCAATGCGCTGCTGAATGAAGCGCTTCTGCGGCGTGTCCGCCATGTACATGTACTCGGTGCCGAAGGTGCCGCAATACGTCTGCTCCAGCGCCAGGATGAGGTCGCGCAGACGCATGCGATCCTGTCCCGGAGGATTCCCCTTGAATGACCCGGTGTCGAACTCGGTGTCGAAGTCGGCGTCGGTGAAGCCATAGGTCGACACGTCGAGATCGGCGATGTAGCGTTTTTCCTGGCGCTTCAGCGGGTCGAGGTCGGCGTGCAGCATGCCCAGCGTGCGGAACTTGCTGATCAGGCGCAGTACCAGCACCTGCTTGTGCATCGCCTGCGCGTCGACCATGCCGCCCGCAAGCTTGCGATTCTTGGCGAGCTGGATGAACGACTCCACCACCGGCGCGTGCGCCACGTCGTGCGCATCGCCGCGAACCGAGTCGAAATACGCGCGCCAATCGGCGCCGACGGCGTTTGGGTTCGACAAGTAGGCTTCGTACTGCTCCTCGAGAAACGGCGCGTTGCCGCCGAAAAGCGTGGTCGTGTGCTCGTAGTCTTGCATGACGGACATGGCTCTACCCTTGAGATGAGGGATGATCGCCGCGATTCAAGCTCGCAGCCTCAGCGCTTGGCCAGCGGCGGGACGTCGCGACGCACGGCACCAGTGTAGAGCTGACGCGGACGGCCGATCTTCTGGTCGGGATCCGAGATCATCTCGTTCCACTGTGCGATCCAGCCGACGGTGCGCGCCAGCGAGAAAATAGCGGTAAACAGGCTGACCGGGATACCCAGCGCGCGCTGCACGATGCCGGAATAGAAATCGACGTTGGGATAGAGCTTGCGCTGCACGAAGTACTCGTCCTCCAGCGCAATCTTCTCCAGCGCCATCGCCAGTTTGAACAACGGATCGTCGTGCAGGCCGAGATCCTCGAGAACCTCGTAGCACGTCTCGCGCATCAGCTTCGCACGCGGATCGTAGTTCTTGTAGACCCGGTGGCCGAAGCCCATGAGCTTGACGCCGGAGTTCTTGTCCTTCGCGCGCTTGATGAAATCCGGAATCTTGGACACGTCGCCGATCTCGGTGAGCATGTTGAGCGCCGCTTCATTGGCGCCGCCGTGCGCCGGTCCCCACAGGCAGGCGATCCCCGCCGCGATGCACGCGAACGGGTTCGCGCCCGACGATCCCGCCAGGCGGACGGTCGAGGTCGACGCGTTCTGCTCGTGATCGGCATGCAGGATGAAAATGCGGTCCAGCGCGCGCACCAGCACGTCGTTGATCTTGTACTCCTCGCACGGCACCGAGAACATCATGCGCATGAAGTTCGCCGTGTAGCCCAGCTCGTTGCGCGGGTACACGAACGGCTGGCCCATCGTGTACTTGTAGCACATGGCCACCAGCGTCGGCAGCTTGGCGATGAGGCGGATCGCCGAGACGTGGCGATGGTAGGCGTCGGTGATGTCGAGCGAATCGTGATAGAACGCGGACAGCGAACCGACGACACCGACCAGCATCGCCATCGGATGTGAGTCGCGACGAAAGCCGCGAAAGAACTGGCTCATCTGCTCGTGAACCATCGTGTGCTGCGTGACGTTGCGCACGAAGTCCGCCTTGTCGCCGGCGTTCGGCAGCTCGCCTTGCAGCAACAGATAGCACACCTCCAGAAAATCGCAGTGCACCGCCAGCTGCTCGATCGGGTAGCCGCGATAGAGCAGTTCACCCTTGTCGCCATCGATGTAGGTGATCTTGGACACGCACGCTGCGGTGGACATGAACCCGGGATCGTAGGTGAAGCGCCCGGTCTTGGCGTACAGCGGCCGGATGTCGATCACCTCCGGGCCGATGGTTCCCGGGAGGATCGGGAAGGTGATGGCAGGCGAGTCTTCGCTGAAACTGAGCGTTGCGGTTCGGTCGGTCATGGCATCGTGCTCCAGGCAGCAATCGTCATCGGGCCACGTAGTTCAAACTGCGTGCAGCCCAAGCTAGTCTCAGATGGCTCTCAACTGTTCGACCATCGGTGCGATCACCGGGTCGGTGGGCTCTTGTCGGCCCGACAGCAAATCCCACAACTCGTTATCGCTCAGCGCGAGCAGCACGTCGAGCGCAGCGACCTCCGCGCTGCTGAGCGCGGCTCCTCGCGAGTCCAGGAAACGGGTGAGCACAAGGTCGTTCTCCAGCATGCCGCGTCGACAGCGCCAGCGCAGGCGGTTGTGCATCGTCGAGTCGGTCGCTTCCATTGCCCCGCTCACACCGCGCGCTTGACCATGAGCTCGCGTATCTTGCCGATCGCGCGCGTCGGATTGAGACTCTTCGGGCAGACGTCGACACAATTCATGATCGTGTGGCATCGAAACAGCCGGTACGGGTCCTCGAGATTGTCGAGGCGCTCGCTGGTGGCCTGATCGCGCGAATCGGCGATGAAGCGGTACGCCGCGAGCAGCCCCGCGGGGCCAACGAACTTGTCCGGGTTCCACCAGAACGATGGGCACGCGGTCGAGCAGCACGCGCACAGAATGCACTCGTACAGGCCGTCGAGCTGCTCGCGGTCGGCGGGCGATTGCAGGCGCTCCTTTTCGGGCGGCGGCGTGTCGTTGACCAGGTATGGCTTGATCGAATGGTACTGCTTGAAGAACTGGCTCATGTCGACGATGAGATCCCGAATCACCGGCAGCCCGGGCAGCGGACGCAGCTCCACCGGCTCCTTGAGCTCGCGCAGGTTGGTGATGCAGGCGAGGCCGTTCTTGCCGTTGATGTTCATCGCGTCGGATCCGCACACGCCCTCGCGGCACGAGCGGCGGAAGGAGACGCTGTCGTCCTGGCCTTTCAGCCGGATCAGCGCGTCGAGCAGCATACGGTCGTGTGGATCGAGCGCGACGTCGTACTCCTGCATGCGCGGCTTGGCATCCTTGTCCGGATCGTAGCGATAGACGCGAAACTTCATCTAGTAGGTCCTTGCCTTGGGCGGGAACGACTCGACCGTCATCGGCGTGAGCGTCACCGGCTTGTACGACAGGCGGTTGCCTTCGCGGTGCCACAGCGAGTGCTTGAGCCAGTGCGTGTCGTCGCGCTCGGGAAAATCGCTGCGCGCCTGCGCGCCGCGCGACTCCTGCCGCGCCAGCGCCGAGACAATCGTGGCCTTCGCGGTCTCGATGAGATTGTCGAGCTCGAGCGCCTCCACGCGCGCCGTGTTGAAGGTCCTGCTCTTGTCGCTGATCGCGGTTCGCATCGCGCGCTGCTCGAGCTCGCCGATCTTGGTCACGCCTTCACTGAGCAGCGTCGCATTGCGAAATACGCCGCAATGCGACTGCATCGACTTGCGCAGATCCGCGGCGACGTCAGGCACGCGCTCGCCGCTGGCGGCGCTGTCGAGGCGCGCAAGGCGCGCCAACGAGGCGTCGCCGGCGTCTCGCGGAAGCGCCTTGTGCTCGCGACGCTGCAGCTGCAGGTCGACGATGTGCTGGCCGGCGGCGCGGCCGAAAACGAGCAGGTCGAGGAGCGAGTTGGTACCCAGGCGATTGGCACCGTGAACCGACACGCACGCACATTCGCCGATCGCATACAAGCCGTTGACGATCGCGTTCGCGTCGCCGCCGCTCGGTGAGACCACCTGCCCGTGAACGTTGGTCGGGATGCCGCCCATCTGGTAGTGAATGGTCGGCACGACCGGGATCGGCTCCTTGATCGGATCGACATTGGCGAACTTGATCGCGATCTCGCGGATCGAAGGCAGCCGCTTGTTGATGACTTCGGGGCCGAGGTGGTCGAGCTTGAGCAGCACGAAATCCTTGTTCGGACCGCAGCCTCTGCCCTCCTTGATCTCCTGATCCATCGATCGCGACACTACATCGCGCGAGGCCAGATCCTTGAGGTTGGGCGCGTAGCGCTCCATGAAGCGCTCGCCGTTGCTGTTGAGCAGGATGCCGCCCTCGCCACGCACGCCCTCGGTGATGAGCACGCCGGCGCCGGCGACGCCGGTCGGGTGGAATTGCCAGAACTCCATGTCCTCGAGCGCGATACCCGCGCGCGCCGCCATACCCAGTCCGTCGCCGGTATTGATGAAGGCATTGGTGCTGGCCGCGAAGATTCGTCCGGCGCCGCCGGTGGCGAACAGCGTCGTCTTTGCCTGAAGGATCATGACGTCGCCCGTCTCCATTTCCAGCGCCACCACGCCGAGCACGTCGCCGTCGCTGTCGCGCACCAGGTCGAGCGCCATCCACTCGACGAAGAACTGCGTGCGCGAGCGCACGTTGCGCTGATAGAGCGTGTGCAGCATGGCGTGGCCCGTGCGATCCGCCGCCGCGCACGAGCGCTGGATCGATTTCTCGCCGAAATTCGCGGAGTGGCCGCCGAAAGGCCGCTGGTAGATCGTGCCGTCGGCGTTGCGGTCGAACGGCATGCCGTAGTGCTCGAGCTCGTAGACCACCTGCGGTGCCATCTTGCACATGAATTCGATGGCGTCCTGGTCACCCAACCAGTCGGACCCCTTGATGGTGTCGTACATGTGCCAGAGCCAGTTGTCCTCGCCCATGTTACCGAGCGCCGCGCCGATGCCACCCTGCGCCGCCACCGTGTGCGAGCGTGTCGGAAAGACCTTGGACAGTACGGCCACCAAGAGCCCGGCTTCGGCAAGCTGCAGCGACGCACGCATCCCCGCGCCTCCCGCGCCGACCACGATGGCGTCGAACTTGCGGACCGGCAGCGTCATCCGCCTACTTCCACGCTCGCGGCGTCAATGATCAAACCAGGCGCTGCGCTGCCCTTTAAGTGGGAGTCACGATCGCCTTGGGCCGATTTTGCGACGCTCATGCGTGTCCCCACAGGATGGTCGCCAGCCACGCGGCATACGCGATCAGCATCAGCACGGTGAGCACTTCGAGCGTCAGGCGCAGCGCGGTGGGCTTGATGTAGTCCATCCAGATATCGCGGGCGCCAATCCACGCGTGCCAGAACACCGACAGCGCGAACAACAGCGTAGCCAGCCGGAAAAAGTTCCCTGCGAACAACGCTTGCCAGCCCTCGTAGTCGATGCCGCCGTGGTACAGCGCGATGCCCAGCATCAGCAGCGTGTACGCGATCATGATGACCGCGGTAACGCGCTGCACCAGCCAATCGAGCCAGCCGTAATGCGCGCCTACGACGATGCGGCTCACCATAGCCTGGCGGCGACGATGAGCGTGAGAGCGATACCGACGACCAGCACGATAAGGCTGGACTGGCGCGCCGGCTTGAGCTCGATGCCTTTGTCGAGATCGAGCAGCAGGAAGCGGATCCCCGCGCAGAAGTGATGGATGTACGCCCAGGCCAACCCGATCAACACCAGCTTGCCGAGCGGATGGGCGAAAAGGGATTTGAGGCTGGCAAACGCGTCCGCGGAGCCCAGGCTTTGCTGGAGCGCGTAGAGGCCGACGGGAATGCCGACGACCAGCATCGCGAACCCGCTGATCCGGTGCAGGATCGACACCACCCCAGGCAGCGGCAGCCGGATCTGCACCAGATTGAGATAGACCGGGCGCGGCTTGATCAAGGGTTGCTCACCAGAAACGTCGGTAGGGCGGTGCGAAATCCGGAAGCCGACGGCAAGCCGGTCGCAAGGACCGGCTCACCGCATCTCGCGCACGGTGCGCTCAAGGCAAATTATAGCGCGATTCGGCGCGCCCTCGCCAGACGCAAGCTCAGCCCAACTCGTTGACATACGCGTGACGCCGCGTCGTGCACAGGCCTCGCCGCCATTCCACCGGACGGTCGCCATAGGTGAAGGTGACGCGCTCGACCGCCAGCAGCGGCTCGCTGTTGCGCACGCGAAGCAGAGACGCGGTCGCGGCGTCGGCGGCAATTGCCGCCACGCGCTCGTGGGCACGCAGCATGCGCACCCCGAATTGGGTTTCGAACAGGCTGTACATCGAGCCGCGATAGGCCGCGACGCGCGCACGGGTCAATCCGCGAAACAGCGACGCGGGCAGCACGATCTCGTCGAGCACCACCGGCTCGCCCGAGAACTCGAGCACGCGCCGCAGCGTCACCACGGCAGCGCCGCTGCGCAGCGCCAGCGCCCGGCCGACCTCGGCGGACGCCTTGCCGCGTCTCACGTCGAGCAGCCGGCTCGCCGGGTACTCGTCGATCCCGTCATTGCGGCGGATACGCAGGAACCTGAACAGCGACGCGTGTTCCTCGGTGTGGGTGGTGACGAAAGTCCCCTTCCCCTGCCGGCGGACGACGAGGTTGTCGGCAGCCATCGCATCGACCGCCTTGCGCGCCGTGCCCTGCGACACGCCGAAGCGGCGCGCCAGGGCGCCCTCGCTGGGGATGACCTCGCCGGGATGCCACTCCCCCGCCTCGAGGCGCTCCATCAGTGCCGCCTTGAGCTGGAGATACAGCGGCCTGAAGATGGGGGGCGGTGCCGGCTCGCTCATGGTGAGTTTATATCATATGTCTTATATAAGAGCCAATTGACAGCGAGCCGGCAGCGCCTTTAATATCGACTTCGCGGTGCTCACCCTGCGTCGCGTCCCCGCCAAAACCCGGAATCGCCCTTCCAGGAGTTCTCGATGAAAAAGCCCGTTCGCGTAGCCGTCACCGGCGCCGCCGGCCAGATCGGCTACAGCCTCCTGTTTCGCATCGCCAACGGCGAAATGCTGGGACGTGATCAACCGGTCATTCTGCAGCTGCTCGAGCTGCCGGTGGACAAGGCGCAGGCCGCGCTCAAAGGCGTGATGATGGAGCTCGAGGATTGCGCGTTTCCGCTGCTCGCCGGCATGAATGGCGGCTCTGACCCCAAGGCAGCATTCAGGGACGCCGACATCGCGATGCTCGTCGGGGCGCGTCCGCGCGGTCCCGGCATGGAGCGCAAGGATCTGCTGCTCGAGAACGCGAAGATATTCACCGAACAGGGCAAGGCGCTCGACGCTACCGCAAGTCGCGGCATCAAGGTGCTGGTGGTTGGCAATCCGGCCAACACCAACGCCTACATCGCGATGAAATCTGCGCCGAGCCTGCCGCCGAAAAATTTCACCGCGATGCTGCGCCTCGACCATAACCGTGCGCTCTCCCAGCTCGCGGCAAAATCGGGCAAGCCGGTGGGCTCGATCGAAAAACTTATCGTCTGGGGAAACCACTCGCCGACCATGTATCCCGACTACCGCTTCGCCACCGCCGATGGCGCGTCGGTCAAGGACCTGATCAACGACGAAAACTGGAACCGCACCGTGTTTTTGCCGACGGTGGGTAAGCGGGGAGCGGCGATCATCGAGGCGCGCGGGCTGTCGTCCGCCGCGTCGGCGGCCAACGCCGCCGTCGATCACGTCCGCGACTGGATCCTGGGCAGCGCAGACAAGTGGGTGACCATGGGTGTGCCCTCGGATGGCAGCTACGCGATCCCGAAGGACATCATGTACGGCGTTCCCGTGACCACGGCGAACGGCGAATACACACGCGTCGAGGGCCTGCCGATCGACGCATTCTCGCGCGAAAAAATGGACGCCACGCTCAAGGAGCTCGAAGAAGAGCGCGCCGGCGTTGCGTCGATGCTGGGCTAGCGCGTGCCCTCGCATGCGAAGCCGGTGCGGCGATGAGCGCGACCAGTGCGGGGGCGCGTTTTCGCGCCGCACTGCAGGCCGAGAAGCCGCTGCAGGTCCCGGGGGCGATCTGCGCCTATCATGCCATCCTCGCCGAAAAATCCGGCTTCAGGGCCATCTATCTCTCGGGAGGCGGAGTCGCCGCCGGGTCGCTGGGCGTTCCCGATCTCGGCATCTCGGCGCTCGACGACGTGCTCACCGACGTGCGTCGCATCACCGACGCATCGTCGCTGCCACTCCTGGTCGACGTCGACACCGGGTTCGGCGCCTCCGCGTTCAACGTCGCACGCACGGTGAAGTCGCTCGTCAAGGCCGGCGCGGCGGCGATGCACATCGAGGACCAGGTCGGCGCCAAGCGCTGCGGGCACCGGCCGAACAAGGAGCTCGTCTCCACCGCCGAGATGGTCGATCGCATCAAGGCTGCCGTCGACGCGCGCAGCGATCCCGATTTCGCGATCATGGCGCGCACCGACGCGCTCGCGGTCGAGGGCATCGACGCGGCGATCGCCCGCGCCCGGGCCTGCGTCGATGCCGGCGCCGACATGATCTTCCCGGAAGCGATTACCGATCTCGCGATGTATCGTCGCTTCGTGGACGCGGTCAACGTTCCGGTGCTCGCCAACATCACCGAGTTCGGCGCGACGCCGCTGTTCGACCTGGATGAGCTGCGCGGCGCCGGCGTCTCCATCGCGCTCTATCCGCTGTCGGCGTTCCGCGCGATGAACAAGGCGGCGCTCGGCGTTTACTCGGCGCTGCGCCGCGACGGCACCCAGCGCGCGGTTGTCGACACGATGCAGACGCGCGCGGAGCTCTACGACTATCTCGGCTACCACGCCTACGAAGCCAGGCTCGACGCATTGTTCGCCAAGGGACGCGCATCATGACCGAAACGACCGCCACCCTCACCACCGCTATCAAGCCGAAGAAGTCGGTTGCCCTTTCCGGCGTCGTCGCCGGCAACACCGCGCTGTGCACGGTGGGCCGCACCGGCAACGACCTCCACTATCGCGGCTACGACATCCTCGACATCGCCGAAACCTGCGAATTCGAGGAGATCGCGCATCTGCTGGTGCACGCCAAGCTGCCGAACACCGCCGAGCTCGCCGCCTACAAGCAGAAACTGCGCGCGCTGCGTGGCATTCCGGCGCGGGTCAAGGTCGTGCTCGAGCAACTGCCGGCGAGCGCGCATCCAATGGATGTCATGCGCACCGCCGTTTCCGCGCTGGGAACGGCGCTGCCCGAGCGGGACGATCACGGCCCCTCGGGCGCGCGCGACATTGCCGACCGGCTCATAGCTTCGCTGGGATCGATGCTGCTCTACTGGTATCACTGGACCCACAACGGGCGCCGCGTCGAGGTCGAAACCGAGGACGATTCGATCGGCGGCCACTTCCTGCACGTGCTGCACGGCAAGCTGCCCTCGCCGGAATGGGTGCGCGCGATGCACACCTCGCTCAACCTGTACGCCGAGCACGAGTTCAACGCGTCGACGTTCACCGCACGGGTGATCGCCGGAACCGGCTCCGACATGTATTCGGCGATCACGGGTGCGATCGGCGCGCTGCGTGGGCCCAAGCACGGCGGCGCCAATGAATTCTCATTCGAGACCCAGAAGCGTTACGAGACGCCCGAGCAGGCCGACGCCGATATCCGTCGCCGCATCGAGGCGCGCGAAGTCGTCATCGGCTTCGGTCATCCGGTGTACACCGTGAGCGATCCGCGCAATCGCGTCATCAAGGACTTGGCGCGTTCGCTGTCGGTCGCCGCGCGCGACATGAAGATGTATGCGATCGCCGAGCGCATCGAGACGGTAATGAAGGATGCCAAGAACATGTTCGCCAACCTCGACTGGTACTCGGCGGTGAGCTATCACATGATGGGCGTCCCCACCGACATGTTCACGCCGCTGTTCGTCGTCTCGCGTACCTCGGGCTGGGCCGCGCACGTGATCGAGCAGCGCGCGGACGGCAAGATCATCCGCCCTGGCGCCAACTACGTCGGTCCCGAGGACCAGGAATTCGTGCCGCTGGCTCAGCGGCCATAACGGAGCATCTGCCATGAACCGAACCATCCGCACGCTTTGCATGGCGATATTCCTCGCGACGCTGTCGGGTGCGCACTCGCAGCTCGTGATGGCACAGGGTGGCGTGGGTGCGGCGGCGACAGGACGCGCGATCGGCGATCCGGTCCCGCCCGACGCCGTCGGCGCGGCGACGCTCGCGAGCGATCACTGGCTTGCGGTGCTCGACGCCGGCAATTTCGGCGACAGCTGGAAAGGCGCGGCCGAGGTATTCAAGCTGGGAGTGAGCGAGTCCGACTGGATCAGCGAGCTCGAAGGCATGCACGAGAAACTCGGCAAGACCACCATGCGCGAGATGAAAAGCGCCCAATTCTCCACGACGCTGCGGGGCGCGCCTTCGACGGGTGAATACGTCACCATCTCGTACCTGACCAAATTCGCCAATGCGCCGATCGCGACCGAAACGCTGATCGTGAGCAAGGAGGCGGACGGCGAATGGCGCATCGCCGGATACAACATCGGCAAGCCACCGGATAAATAAATAGGCATCGTCATCGCGAAAGGCGCAGAGTTCCTTCATGTCCGCTCCCATTTCCAACGTACGCCCGAAGCCCGACAAGGTTCTCGTCGACATCGCCGACTATGCGGCGAGCTTCAAGATCACCAGCAAGGAAGCCTACGCGACCGCGCGCAACTGCCTGATCGACACGCTCGGCTGCGGCTTCGAGGCGCTGTCGTATCCCGCGTGTACCAAGCTGCTCGGGCCGATCGTGCCCGGCACTGTCGTCCCCCACGGCGCCAAGGTGCCGGGAACACAGTTCCAGCTCGACCCGGTGCAGGCGGCGTTCAACATCGGCGCGATGATCCGCTGGCTCGACTTCAACGACACCTGGCTCGCGGCGGAATGGGGCCATCCGTCCGACAACCTCGGCGGCATTCTCGCGACCGCGGACTGGCTCTCGCGCAATGCGGTGGCCGCCGGGAAAACGCCGCTGACCATGCGCGACGTGCTCACCGCGATGATCAAGGCGCACGAGATCCAGGGCGTGCTGGCGCTCGAAAACAGCTTCAACCGCGTCGGTCTCGACCACGTGGTCCTGGTCAAGGTGGCGTCGACCGCGGTGGTCGCGGCGATGCTCGGCCTCTCGCGCGACGAGATCATCGACGCGGTTTCGCTGGCGTGGGTCGACGGTCAAAGCCTTCGCACCTATCGCCACTCGCCCAATACCGGCTCGCGCAAGAGCTGGGCGGCCGGCGACGCGACGGCGCGCGCGGTGCGCCTCGCGCTGATGGTGGCCAAGGGCGAGATGGGCTATCCGTCGGTGCTCACCGCCAAGACCTGGGGCTTCTACGACGTGCTGTTCAAGGGCAACACGTTCAGGTTCCAGCGCCCGTACGGCAGCTATGTGATGGAGAACGTGCTGTTCAAGATCAGCTTCCCCGCCGAATTCCATGCGCAGACGGCGGTCGAGTGCGCGATGCAGCTGCACGGGCGGGTGAAGGACCGCGTCGACGAGATCAAGAAGATCACCATTCGCACGCACGAGTCGGCGATACGCATCATCGACAAGCAGGGCCCGCTGGACAACCCCGCCGACCGCGATCACTGCATCCAGTACATGGTGGCGGTGCCTCTCCTGTTCGGTCGGCTGACCGCCGCGGACTACGAGGACGCGGTAGCGACCGACCCGCGCATCGACCGCTTGCGCGCGAAAATGGTCTGCGTCGAGGACCGCAAGTTCTCGCAGGATTATCTCGATCCGGAAAAGCGCTCTATCGCCAACGCGATCACCGTCGAATTCAGCGACGGAACCAAGCTCAAGGAGGTGGTCGTCGAGTATCCCATCGGCCATCGCCGCCGTCGCAAGGAAGGCATGCCGATCCTCGAGGCCAAGTTCAGGATCAACCTGGCGCGCCGTTTCGCGGGCAAGCAGCAACGCGTCATTCTCGAGCGTGTGCTCGACGCCGCCGCGCTCGAAGCAACGCCGGTGAACGAATTCGTCGACCTGTTCGTTGTCTGACCTTTTTAACGATAACTCAGGAGACAACCATGCAAGCTTCCCCAACCGTCCGGCACCTCGGCATGGTCATCGCGCTGGCCGCAGCCGGCGCGGCGTTCGCCGCCGAGCCGCCCGTTCTAAAGTCGGGGTTGTGGGAGGTCACCCGCGTTGGTGGGGGTCCGCAGCCTCAGCGCAAGGGACTGACCACGATGTGCCTCGACGAATCGGTGCAGGCGCAGATGCGCGAGTTCGGCATGGGCGCTGCCAAGGAAATGTGCTCGCAGACCGACCGCAATTTCGACGGCACCAGGATGACCGTGACGTCGACGTGCCAGCTCGGGCCGACGACGATGAAGGCGGTCTCGGTCATGACCTTCGCGGGCAACACGGCGTATCACATGGAGGGAACGGCGACCTACGATCCACCCATGATGAACATGAAGGAAAGCAAGACCACGGCCGACGCTAAGTGGATCGGTGCCTGCCGTCCTGGACAGCAGCCCGGCGACGTGACCCTCGAGAACGGGCAGACCATCAACATGAAACAGATCATGCAGAACAAGTAATCGCGACCTAACGTCCGGCGCCCGCACCGGGCGCCCCGCCGACGCACCAGCAACGAAAGGCCTTCCATGACGCACCAATTGTTCGACTCCCGCCAGCAATTCACGATGGCTTCGGGCGCGACGGGGCACTACTATTCGCTTCCCGCGCTCGAGCGCGCCGGCCTGGGCAAGATCTCGCGGCTGCCGGTGTCGATCCGTATCGTGCTGGAAAGCGTGCTGCGCAACTGCGACGGCAAGAAAGTCACCGAAGAGCACGTGCGGCAGCTCGCGGGATGGTCGCCGACCGAGGCGCGCACCGAGGAGATTCCCTTCGTGGTCGCGCGCGTGGTGCTGCAGGACTTCACCGGCGTGCCGTTGCTGTGCGATCTCGCCGCGATGCGCGGTGTCGCCGCGCGGATGGGCAAGAACCCCAAGGTGATCGAGCCGCTGGTGCCCGTGGACCTGGTCGTCGACCATTCGGTGCAAGTTGACCATTATGGGACGCGCAACGCCCTCGACCTCAACATGAAAATCGAGTTCCAGCGCAATCTGGAGCGCTACAAGTTCATGAAGTGGGGCATGCAGGCCTTCGACACGTTCAAGGTCGTGCCGCCCGGCATCGGCATCGTCCACCAGGTCAACCTCGAGTACCTGGCGCGCGGCGTACACCACAAGAATGGCGTGTATTACCCCGACTCGCTGGTCGGCACCGACTCGCACACGACCATGGTCAACGGCATCGGCGTGGTGGCGTGGGGCGTGGGCGGCATCGAAGCCGAGGCCGGCATGCTCGGACAGCCGGTCTACATTCTCACGCCCGACGTGGTCGGCGTGCACATGACCGGCCGCCTCAACGAGGGCGTGACCGCGACCGACCTGGTGCTCACGGTCACCGAAATGCTGCGCAAGGCCAAGGTCGTCGGCAAGTTCGTGGAGTTTTTCGGCGCCGGCGCCGCGACGCTCACCGTTCCCGATCGCGCCACCATCGGCAACATGGCGCCGGAATACGGCGCGACGATGGGCTTCTTTGCGATCGACGACAAGACCGTCGACTACCTGTCCAAGACCGGCCGCAGCGCCGAGGAAATCGACGCCTTCGAGTCGTACTATCGCGCACAGGGCATGTTCGGCATGCCCGCCGCGGGATCGATCGACTATTCGCAGACGCTGAAATTCGATCTCGGCAGCGTTGTGCCCAGCCTCGCGGGCCCGAAGCGCCCGCAGGACCGCATCACGCTTCCCAAGATGAAGGACTCGTTCAACACGCTCTTTTCCAAGCCCGTGACCGACAACGGCTTCAACCAGCCCGCGGACAAGCTCGGCAAGCGCTTTCCGACCGGCCTGATGCGCGGCGCCGCCCCTGCCGTCAACGACAATGCACAGCAGCTTCACACTAACGGACCGCCGATGGACGTGGTCGAGATGGTCGACAACCGCCCAACCCAGGACCGGGTACAGGTTTCCCCGGGTAAACCGATCGACATCGGCAACGGCGACGTGCTCATCGCCGCGATCACGTCGTGCACCAATACGTCGAATCCGGGAGTGCTGCTTGCCGCAGGGCTGCTCGCCAAGAAGGCCGCGGCCAAGGGGCTGAAGGTGGAGCGCCACGTCAAGACCTCGCTCGCCCCGGGATCGCGCGTGGTCACCGAATACCTGACCCGCGCCGGCCTGCTCCCGGAGCTCGAGAAGCTCAATTTCTACCTAGCAGGTTATGGCTGCACGACGTGCATCGGTAACGCCGGTCCGCTCGACCCGGCGATCGAGGAGACGATCACCAAGAACGATCTGGTCTGCGCGGCGGTACTTTCGGGCAACCGCAACTTCGAGGCGCGCATCCACCCCAACATCAAGGCCAATTTCCTGGCGTCGCCACCGCTGGTGGTCGCCTTTGCGATCGCGGGTCGCGCCAACATTGACATGACCAGCGAGCCGCTCGGCACCGGCGAGGACGGCGCGCCGGTGTTCCTGCGCGACATCTGGCCGTCGACCGAGGAGATCGGCGCGGTAATGCAATACGCGACCGACCCGGCGACATATCGGCGCCTGTACAGCGATTTCACCAAGGACAACCCCTTGTGGAATTCCATCCCCACGTCGACGGGGCAGGTCTATGCATGGGACAAGTCGACCTATATCGCCGAGCCGCCGTTCTTTAAGGACTTCAGCATGCATCCTGGTGCGCTGCCGACGATACGCAATGCGCGCGCGCTCGGCATTTTCGGTGACTCGGTGACCACCGATCACATCAGTCCGGCAGGATCGATCAAGCCGACTTCACCGGCCGGCATTTACCTCCTCGAGCACGATGTCGGCGTCCCCGACTTCAACAGCTACGGCAGCCGCCGCGGCAACCACGAAGTCATGATGCGCGGCACATTCGCCAACGTGCGCATCAAGAACCTGATGCTGCCACCCAAGGCCGACGGCTCGCGCATCGAAGGTGGCGTCACCACGCTTTTCCCGGAGAACGCGCAGGTTCCCATCTACGACGCCGCGATGACCTACATTGCGCGTGGCACTCCGACGGTCATTCTCGCCGGCGAGGAATATGGCACCGGCAGCTCGCGCGACTGGGCGGCGAAGGGCACGCAACTGCTCGGCGTCAAAGCGGTGATCGCGCGCAGCTTCGAGCGCATTCATCGCTCCAACCTGGTCGGGATGGGCGTGCTGCCCTGCCAGTTCAAGGGCACCGACAGCATCGCCTCGCTAAAGATCACGGGCGACGAGCAATTCGACATCAGCGGTCTCGAAGGTGGCATCAAGCCGCAGATGGACGTCACGCTGACCATTCGGCGCGCCGACGGATCGACCCAGACGGTGCCGGTGCTGCTTCGCATCGACACGCCGATCGAAGTCGACTACTACCATCACGGCGGCATCCTGCCCTTCGTGCTGCGCGAGCTGCTTGCGGCGTAGGCCGAACCGCGCTCATCGGAATGATGCGCGATCGACCCGCCTGACGCATCCCCCCCGGCGCGCGCGCCGAGCTCACTCGCGCGCGCGCTGCCGCTGTTCCTGCTCGCGGGTCTGTGCCTGTCGTCGCTCGACGCCACCGCAAAGTACCTGGTTCGCGACCATTCGCTGTTCCTCGTCGTGTGGGCGCGTTACGCGGGCCAGATGCTGGTGGTGACGCCATTCGCCTGGCGCAAGGGCGGCAGCGGTTTCTGGCGCACGCGGCGCCTGCGCCTGCAACTTCTGCGCTCGGCGTTCCTGCTAAGCGCGACAGTGTGCTTTTTCGCGGGGTTGCGCTATCTGCCGCTGGCCGAAGGCTCGGCGATCACCTTCCTCGCACCGATATTCGTCGTCGTGCTCTCGGGGCCGCTGCTGGGAGAGCGTCCCAATGTCGGGCGCTGGATCGCGACCGCGGTCGGCTTCTGCGGCATCCTGCTGCTGGTGCGGCCGGGCTCCGCGGTATTCCATCCCGCTGCGTTGCTGCTGCTGGTGGCCGCGTTGTGCAATGCGCTCTTTTTTCTGCTCACGCGCAAGCTGGTGGAGGAGAACGTGCACACGACGCTGTTCTACAGCGCGCTTGTGGGCACCGTCGTGCTGTCGCTGCTGGTGCCGTGGCAGGTCGAGTACAGCGAGCCTTCACCGCGTGATGCGCTTTTCCTCGCGCTGGGCCTGTTCGCCGGCATCGGGCACTGGCTGATCGTGAGCGCCTTTCAGCATGCACAGCCGTCGCTGCTCACGCCGTTCTCGTACCTGCAGATGATCTGGGCGACGATGTACGGCTATCTCATCTTCGGCCAGCTTCCCGACCATTGGTCGGGAATCGGGATGACCATCATCGTCGCCAGCGGACTGCTGCTCGCGCTGCAGGAGCGGCGGCGCGCACGCTAGCGAGGATCTGCGCGCTGAAGCTTCACCCTTCCGGATACACCATGTAGCGAACGAAGTCGCTGTGCGGCGTGAACTTGTCATACAAACCACGGGCGCGATAGTTGTTCAGCCGGGTGTGCCAATAAAGCCTGGACCAGCCCTCGCGCTTGGTTTCGGCCACCAGCCAGGCGATCAGCTGCTCGCCAATGCCGGCCGCGCGCCGCGCGGGATCGACGAACAGATCGCCCAGGTAGCAGACCGGAGTCAGGCCCAGCGTGTGTTCGTGGACGACGTAGTTGGCGATGCCGATGACGCAACCGGTTTTATCCTCGGCGACGATCGCATGGATGGGCGACGCGTCATCCATGATGCGCGTCCATGTGTGCCGGGTGAGCGGCTCCGACGGGGTTCGCTTGTAGAAAACGCAGTAGCCGTCGAATAATTCGCGCCAGCGCTTCTCGTCGCGTGGTGCGGCCCGGCGAATGGTCACCTTGGAAGAAAGAGCATCCGGCATGCGGGTCTAAGCATCGGTTGAGCGTTGGTCAGATTGCACGTCTAGGCGCCTTCGAGCATGAACAGCATGTCAAGATCGCTCGTGCACGCTTTGCGAAGGGCGATGAATGGCTGGTATTCGGGCGAGCTGTACCATCGGTTGAGCGCATCCATGTCTGGAAACTCGATGATGACGACTCGCTCCGGTTTCCAGTGGCCGCCCTCGGGCAGCTTGTGGGTTGCGCCTTTTGTCAGGTAGCGTCCGCCATGCTTGGCGATCATCGGAGCAACCTTGGTTCTGTATTCATCGAACTTGGCGGCGTCGGTGATGATGTGCTCTACGATTAGATAGGCGGCCAAGATGTCTCCGTGACAGGGTTAAGCGGCAACGGTTAAACGGCAGCAATGCAGTCTATCTCGATGTCGAACTTGGCGGGCCATGCGGGAACGCAGACAAAGATACGCGCCGGCGGATCCTTGGGAAAATAGCGCGCGTAGACCGCGTTCACCGCGGCAAATTTGTCGACCGACGTGCAATACACGTTGCACTTGAGCACGCTCTCCAGTGAAGATCCCGCGGTCTCAAGGCACAGTTTCATCTGATCGAGGACGATCTCGGTTTGGCGCTCAATGGGCGCGTCGATCACCTGCCCGGTGTCGGGGTCGAACGGTGGAAAGCCGGAAACGTAGATCGTGTCTCCGCTCCGCGTGACTGCGGAAGTCGGAGCCTTCCAGTTCTCCAGATACGTCGACAATGGCTCCACGCGAATGATTTCTCTTTTCATGGCGTCCAGTGACTATCAATAGGCGTCATTCGATGACTTCGGCAGCTACCAGGAGCTTCGGGAGACATAGACCTCTTCAATGGAAAAGGGGCGCCGCAGCACTTCATGCTGGCTGCGGCATGCTGTGCCACCAGATGCGTGCCTCCGAACACAACCCCTCCTTGAACGAAGCTTGGAGCAATCCGTCGAGCACCATTCGCGGCAGCGGATCGCCAATCGTTCGCGTGACGAGGTTGGTGCCGGTCGACTGGGCCCAGACCTGGAAGAGCTCCTCAGAAGCCACCTGATAGGTGACGTGCCAGTGCGCAATACCGGAACCGGCGGCGCTGACCAGAACCTCGAACGTTACATGAACATCTTCCTGCAGTTGCACTCGCTTCCAGTATTCGACGAGCTGGTCGGTGCCGCGCTGAACTTGGAATGGGGTGTTGTAGTAGTGTCCGTTGGGATCGAAGAGTGCCGCGAACATTGACGGATCGCGCCGTTCCCACGCCGCCCTGTAGCCCTGCATGAACTCTTGGATGTTCACTTCATTCCAATGCGATGATTATTTTCGACGCCTGATCCGAAGGAGATATTAAAGCCGACCCAAACCTTCCCGTCGGTCGTCCGCGCGCTGTAAGCTCGCGGCCCCCTTTGGAATCACCGCAGTCGGCCTATCTGTCACCGCCTCAATCCCTCACTCCGACGTAAACCCAGACGCCTTCACCACCGGCCCCCACTTCGCATAATCGCTCGCCAGCTGCTTGGCGAAATCGTCGGGGCTTCCGGTCGCCGGATCCATGCCAATTTTGGACAGCTTCTCGACTACGTCGGGCGATTGCAGCGCCTTGTTGATGCCGCGGTTTAGCGCATCGACGATCGGCTTCGGCATGTTGGCGGGGCCGAAAAATCCGAACCAACCAATCGCTTCTACGCCGACGACACCGACCTCCTTGAATGTCGGCACGTCGGGAAGCGCCGTCGAGCGTTGCGCACCCGAGCTCGCGAGAATGCGGATCTTGCCGCCGCGATGCAGCTCGGTGAGATCGGCCATCGCGTCGATCGCCGCCGGTACCTGCCCGCCGATGAGGTCGTTGATGTATGCCGCCGAGCCCTTGTACGCGACGTGCAGCATCGGCACGCCGAGCTCGGTCGAAAGCAGCAGGCCGAAGAAGTGCGGCAGGCTTCCCGCCCCCGACGTCGCGAACGCCGCCTTGTCTGGATTCGCTTTCACCCACGCGGTGAACTCCTGCCAGTTTTTCGCACTGGTCTCAGGGCCCGTCGCGATCGCGAACTGGAACGTCGCGCCGATCGCGATCGGCGTGAAATCCTTCAGCGGATCGTAGTTGAGATTCTTGGTGCTGTGTGGCACTACCGCCATCGGGCCGATGGGCATCGCCATGATGGTCGTGCCGTCGGGTGCGGCGTTTTTCACTACCTCGGCAGCGATACGTCCGATCGCTCCCGGACGGTTCTCGACGATGACCGGCACTCCCAGCGTGTCCTTGAGCTTGTCGGCGACGACACGCGCGATCAGGTCCGCGGTTCCACCTGCGGGAAATCCGACGAGGATGCGAACGGGCTTGTCGAAGGTCTGTGCGATTACTGGCATCGCGCACGCCATCGCGACCAGCCCCGCGGAAATACCGTTACATAATGCCTTGAGGGATGCTCTCAATCGATCCTCCTTGATCGCGCGCCGATAGCGCGCCGGTTGTGGGTGCCCGCGCGGGATGTCAACGCGCGATCGTACGCGTGGGTCACGCGTGCCGCACAGCGCTGTGCCGGGCGATCCAGCGCGTCAGCGGCCGCCATTGGTCCCAGTCCTGCTCGGCGCGCGAGCGTGGAAGGTCGAACACCGAGAGTCCGTCGCGCGCGCAATGCACGTAGACCTGCGTTTGTCGCAACTGCGTGACCAGCGGATAGTCGAACTTGCCCAGGAACTCCTCGAGCTCGCCGGCGCTATGGGTGCGGCTGTCGACACGGATGGCGACCAGGCCGACGGCGATGTCGCCGTGCCTCACCGCCTTGTACTCCGCGATCTGATCGAGAAAATGCTGGGTCGCTGCCATGTCGAACGCGCTCGGCGTCACGGGGACGAGCAGCAGGTCGGACCGGCGTATGGCGTCGCGTAGCGCGTCGCCATGCAGTCCCGCGGGCGTATCGATCACCAGCCAGTGTGGCTTGCGTTCCTTGATCGTTTCCTTGGCCGAATCCGGCGTCCAGCTGCCGATGCGCGGAAACAGCGGCGGACGGCGCTCCAACCATCCGCTCGACGAACGAAGTGGATCGAAGTCGGCGAGCACGACGCGCTGCTTGCGACCCGCGAGCCAGCCAGCGATGTTGGTGGCGAGCGTCGTCTTGCCGCTGCCACCTTTCGGATTGGCCACCAGAAGCGTCTCCATTACCCTCCCGTGGGCGCCGGGGTGCGTCCGGCTCGCGCTATTGTAGGGCCGCCGGCACCGCGAAGCCCGTGCTACCATCGATTTTCGCGCCGCCGTCGTGACGTCGGACCGGCCTCAGCCAAGCCCGAGCGGCCGCCGGATACCTGTCCTGGATGCGGACGGCGACTTCACTGGGGGAGTTCGACATGACTACGACCGCACGTCCGCCTGCTGCATCGCCTTCCCTGTCGCCTGGCTGGTCGCTGGCTCTAGGAATACTCCTTGTCATCGCCGGCATTCTCGCGTTGATCGCTCCAGTGGTGGCCGCCGTCGCCGCGGCACTCTACGTCGGCTGGTTCGCGATCGTCGCCGGCGTCATCGCCGTCGTGGTCGCGATCCGCACGCGCAGCGAGGCGAGTTTCGGCTGGCGCGTTGCCGTGGGCGTGCTCTACGTGCTGCTCGGTTTGATGCTGGTTGCGAATCCCGCCGCCGGCGCCGCCTCGCTGGCGCTGCTGGTCGGTGCCCTGATGGCCGGCTCCGGCGTGGTCGAGATCATGCTCGCGCTCAAGCTGCGGCCGCGCGCCGGATGGGGCTGGGTTATGGCCAATGGAATTCTTTCGATCGGGCTCGCGATCCTGATCGCCATCGGCTGGCCGCTGGGCTCGCTGGTGCTCATCGGTTATTTAGTCGGATTCCAGATCATCATGTGCGGCGTCGCACGCATCGCGCTTGGCATGGCGGCGAAGAAGGCGAACGCATCGCCAACCCCGTAATGCAACAAATGGATCAGGCGTCTTCAGAACTCGCGCTGCCGCCCGCGCCGACCGCACGCCAGGCGCACAAGGAAGCGTTCGAAGTCCAGAAGCTGCGCAAGCGCCTGCGCCGGCAGGTCGGCCAGGCGATCGCCGATTTTTCCATGATCGAGGCTGGCGATCGGGTGATGGTGTGCGTGTCCGGCGGCAAGGACAGCTACGGTCTGCTCGACATCCTGCTCTCGCTGCAGCGACGCTCGCCTTCACCCTTCGAGATCGTCGCGGTGAACCTCGATCAGAAGCAGCCGGATTTTCCCGCCGAGGTCCTGCCGCGCTATTTGAGCGCTCGTGGCGTGGCGTTTCGCATCGCGGAACAGGACACCTACAGCGTGGTCAAGCGCGTCATCGCCGAGGGAGCGACGATGTGCTCGCTGTGCTCGCGCCTGCGCCGCGGAGTGCTCTATCGCGTCGCCGGCGAGCTCGGTGCAACCAAGATCGCGCTCGGTCATCATCGCGACGACATGATGGCGACGTTCTTTCTCAACCTCTTTTTCGGCGGCAAGCTCAAGACCATGCCGCCCAAGCTCGCCTCCGACGACGGTAGGCACGTGGTCATCCGACCGCTCGCCTACGTGCGCGAGCGCGACCTCGCGCGCTATGCCGCTGCGATGGCCTTTCCGATCATTCCGTGCAATCTTTGCGGATCGCAGGAAAACCTACAGCGGCGCCAGGTGAGCGGGATGCTGCGCGATTGGGAAAAAAAGTATCCCGGCCGCATCGAGAGCATTTTCAATGCAATGAGCAACGTCGTCCCGACGCACCTGCTCGATCGCGCACTCCAGGATTTCTCGGCCGTGCGCGCGTCCGGCGAGCCTGTCCCCGGCGGCGACATCGCCTTCGACGACGATCCTTGCGTGCCCTCCTCGGCGCAGGCGTTGCGCATCCACACGCTGTAGCTGCATCTAGGCTGTGGCGTGTTCTCCCGCCGGCGAGCCTCGATGACGCCGCCGCCTGAGCATGAAACCGACGTCCGGCGCGACGGTCGAACGACGATGAATCGTGCCGCCCTGCTCAGGTCGATGCCCCGACGCCGCGCGCTGCTCGCGCTTCTCGCGTGTCTGGTCATGGCACCCGTCTGGGCCGCGGACTCTGCAGCGCCGGTGCTGTCGGGACCGGCGCTGCTCGATGCGCTGCGTCACGGCGGACTGATCATCTATTTTCGCCACGCCTCGACCGATTTCGGACAAAACGACGACCAGATGACCGGCTACGAGGACTGCGCCAAGCAGCGCAACCTCACCGACCGTGGCCGTGAAGAGGCGCGTCAGATCGGCGTCGCGTTGCGCGCGCTCGACCTGCCGATCGGCGACGTGCTCGCCAGTCCGTTTTGCCGAACGCTGGAAACCGCGCGCCTGATTTTCGGCAAGGCAACCGCAAGCGCCGCGGTGCGTGGCGGCCCCGCACGACCGGACTCGCCCGATCGCTATGCCGAGCTGCGAGCGCTGCTGTCATCGCCCCCGCGCGCGGGAACTGACCTGGTGATCGTCAGTCACGGCAATCCATTCCGCGCGGTGGCCAGCGAGTCGTATCTCGCCGAGGGTGAGGCCGCGGTGGTCCGTCCGCTCGGGACGAAGGGCTTCGAAATCCTCGCGCGCGTGCCGAAGGACGGCTGGTCCAGTCTTCGCAAGCCCTGATCAGGCGGGAAGCGCCAGCTCCCGCGCGCGCTCAACCGTGCATACGCCAATCTGCGCGCCGCGCCCGCGCAACGACATCATGGTCGAGCTCATCTGCTCTGTCGCATAACCCGCGGAGCGCCGCACTTCGTCCGAAATCACGACTTCGCATTGCAGGTCCTTGCTCATGTCCTGCAGTCGCGCCGACACGTTGACCGCGTCTCCGAGCGCGGTGAATACGAAGTGCCCGCTGTAGCCTATGTCACCCACGACCGCCCTGCCGCCATGCACGCCGATGCCGAAGCGTATCGGCTGCGGCAGATCGTCCTTGAGCAGCGCGTTCAGGCGATCGACGCCGTTGCCGATATGGGCGACCGCCTGCATCGCCTGGCGGCAAGCGACGTCGCGTTCGGCCGTCAGACCGAACAGCGCAAGCAGCCCGTCGCCGACGAATTGGTTGGGTGAGCCACCCGCCTTGAGCACCGCCTCGGATACCGTGGTCAGAAAGCGGTTGACGATGAACAAGGTGTCGAAGGGCAGCCGCGTCTCGGCTAGCTTCGACGACTCGCGCATGTCGACAAACATGGCTACGATGTACTGCTCCTTTCCGCCGCGGTATTGCCTCACGTTGCGCATCCATGCGGCATCGGTGTCGGCGGGAAGGATCGGCACCACGATAATGTCGCCGACCGGCCGCAGCTGGCAGGCGAGCCGAACCGCTGGGTTGCCGCCGGCGCCGACGCGGTTGAGCACCACCATCTCGCGGCGGCTCGGCGGCGGCAGGTCGCTGCAGTCTCCAAGTACGCGCACCCGGCACGTCGAGCAGCGCGCGCGTCCTCCGCAGACGCTGGCATGGGGGATGCCGAAGCGAAGGCTCGCCTCGAGCACGCTGTAGCCGCGCGGCACCATCGCGCGTCGCTCGTCGGGATACGAAACGCGTATCAGGCCGCGGCGGCGCTCGCGCAGCTCACGTGCGCCGCGGGCGGCGAAAACTACGAGTATCAGCGCCAGCCAGCTCATCGTTGAGTAGCTTTTGATTTGATCGTTCACGACACGATGAGCCGGTGTCGTCGGCTGCGTAAGCTCCTGCCCGCGCCACTCTGGAGATTTCTGCAACTCCAGGTAATCTCGGGCGCCCTCGTAAACGCCCAGCGCCGCGAGTGCCGGAAGCAACACCGCAGCGGCGAGCAGGAATGGAGCAATGCGTGTGAAGATCGGGCGCATGCGAAGCCAGAAGAACAGGCCGATGCAGGCATGCGTCCACGCGACGAACAGGCCGATGAAGTTCGCGAGGCGCAGGTCGGTCCGGTTCAACCAGTAGTACGCAAGGGCGTGTGAATAGTAGCGCTCGGTGCCATCGAGGATCGGTGGAAGCCGCAAGCCGACCAGGTGCTGCAGCATCAATACGGGGATGCTCAGCCCCAGCGCGAGTTGGAGGAGTTCGGGCAGCTTCCAATGGAACTGCCGCCGCTGGTAGAGAGCCCACAGGCCCAACGACGCATGGATGGCTGCGGCCGAGTACAGCAGCAGGGCTAGCGGCGGGAACCGCCAGATCGCCATGTGCACCTTGAGTCCTTCCTTCATCGCCGCGTAGGAAATATTGCCCAGCGCGTGATTGGCGAAATGCGACAGCAAGTAGCAGAACATCACCAGGCCCGTGGTGATGCGAAGCTGGCGCAGACCGAAGCCGCGCACGAATTCCCTGACCCTAGACCTGCGCATCGCGCTCCCCAACACGATCACAACCGTCGCCGTCGCAAAGACATCCCCAGTACTCGTTCCACTCAGCGCATATTCCCGCGTCTGGATCGGACGACAAGGCAGGAAAGGTCAGTCAGTATGTACCCGGGTACGCGCCGCCATCGAGCAGGATGTTCTGCCCGACGAGATACGATGCATGCGCGCTGCATATGAATGCGCACACTGCGCCGATTTCGCTGCTTTCGCCGAAGCGTCCCGCCGGGATGCCTGCCTTCGCGGCTTCGATCGCTTCGGCGAGCGGCTTGTTGCCGGCTTTGGCGCGGCTTTCCATGGTTTTTTTCAGGCGGTCGGTATCGATCGATCCAGGAAGCAGATTGTTGATGGTGACGTTGTGGCGCGCGACCTTGCGCGCGACACCGGCGACGAATCCGGTGAGACCGCTGCGCGCGCCGTTGGACAGGCCGAGAATGTCGATGGGCGCCTTCACCGAAGATGATGTGATGTTGACGATGCGGCCGAAGCGGCGCGCGATCATTCCATCGATGGTGGCCTTCATGAGCTCGATCGGCGTGAGCATGTTGGCATCGATCGCGGCGATCCATGCGTCGCGATCCCAGTCGCGAAAATCGCCCGGCGGCGGTCCGCCGGCATTGTTGACCAGGATGTCGGGATCGGGGCACGCGCGCAGCGCAGCGGCGCGGCCCTCGGGCGTGGTGATGTCACACGCGAGCCAGTGCACCGGCCTCCCCGCCATTGCGCCGATCTCGTCGGCGGTGCGGCGCACCGGGCCCTCGGTGCGCGCCAGGATGGTGACGTCGACGCCTTCGCGCGCGAGCGCCTCGGCGCAGCCGCGGCCGATGCCCTTGCTCGCCGCGCACACCAGCGCCCTGCGTCCTTCGATGCCCAGGTCCATGGTCGATTCCCTCGACTACGCGAAGATCATTGTCCGGCGACCTTGGCGCCCTGCCAATCGCCGCCCAGCGCCTTGATAAGGAACACCGATGTCACCAGTCGCTGTCCCTGCAGCTGCGCGGCCAGCCGCTCGCTGTTGAGCAGTGCCTGCTGGGCTGTGATGACGTCGAGATAGATTGCGACGCCGCCCTCGTAACGGATGCTCGCCAGCTCGAGGACGCGCCGGGCGCTGGCGGTCGCGACCTGCGCCTGCGCAGTCGCGCGATCGAGATCGGCGATGCCGGTGATTCCGTCCTCGGCCTCCTGCATCGCAGTGAGCACGACGCGGCGATAGCTTGCCACCGCGGCATCGTAGCCGGCGCGCGCGAAATCGACGTTCGCACTCAGTCGCCCCGCATCGATGAGCGGTTGCACCAGCGACACACCAAGCGACCAGAGCAGGCTCGGCGCGTTGAACAGGGTCGCCATCGACGTGCTTTCCACACCGTAGATCGGCGCCATGGTGATGCTTGGATAGAAAGCCGCTGCTGCGACGCCGATCTGCGCGTTGGCGGCTGCCATCGCGCGTTCGGCCGACGCCACGTCGGGGCGACGCTCAAGGACGTCGGAAGGCACGCCGAGCGGAATGTCGGGCACCATCAGGTCACGCACCTCCGGGGCAATAACGAACAACGGCGCCGGCGTGCCGATGAGGGTCGCGATCGCGTGTTCGAACTGCGAGCGCTGCTTGCGCAGAACGTCGACCTGCGTGAGCGTGCTGTCGAGCAGCGCCTGCTGCTGCGCTAGCTCGAGCCCGGTGGCGGCGCCGAGGTCGTGGCGCGCGGTCACCAGTTCGAGCACGCGGCGCTGCAGCGCGATCGAGCGCGCCAGCACGTCGAGCTCGATGTCCAGCTCGCGCATGCTGAAGTAGGCCGCGGCGAGATCGGTGGTGAGCAGCAGGCGCGTATTCTCAAGATCGGCAGCGCTCTGCTCGGCGGAGGCGCGCGCGCCTTCGATCGTGCGCCGAATGCGGCCGGAGAGGTCGATCTCGTAGTTGACGGTGAACGCGCCGATGAAATCGTTCTGCACCGTCGAGAAGTTCGGCGAGCTGTAGTTGGTCAACGGCCGGTTGGCGGAGATTTTCTGGCGCGCCGCGCGCGCCGCTACACCGAGCTGGGGGTACAACGCCGAGACGTTCGAGGCCACGTTGGCGCGCGCCTGTGCCAGGCGGGCATCGGCGAGCGCAAGCGTCGGGCTGTTGTCGAGCGCCTGCTCCTCCAGCGCGTCGAGCTGCGCGTCGCCGAACTGCTTCCACCATGCGCCTTTGGCCACACCGTCGTTGGGGGCGCCTTCGCGCCACGGCTCCTCGAGCTTCCACGCCACCGGCATGTCGACCGAAGGGCGCTGGTAGTCGGGGCCGGCGGCGCAAGCGGCGAGCAGCGCCGCCCCAACGAGGGCGGCGACGCGTTGGATCACGGATTTTCCTTCGCGCTCGTTGCGACCGTTACCTGGTCGCCGTCGGCCAACGAGTCCGACGGGTTGAGCACCAACGAATCGTTGCTGGAAAGACCATCGAGCACCTCGACGCTCTGGCCGAAGTTGCGTCCGATCTGGATGGCTTTGAGCTGCACGCGGCCGTTGGCGTCGACGACGCCCACGCGGATTCCTTCGCCGCGAAACAGGAGTGCGTTGGTCGGAATGACCAGCGCTTTGCTTGCCTTCAGCGGAAGCGAGACCTGCACCAGCGCACCAGGCAGCAGCGTGCCGTCGCGGTTGGACAGCGTCACCTCGATTTGCATGGTGCGCGATGCGATGTCGATCGACGCCGCGGTACGCGCGACTTCCGCATTGAACGTGCGCCCAGGCAGCTCAGCCTGGGTCACCACGACCTGCTGGCCCGGCTTGATCATTTGCGCGTAGGCCTGCGGAACGCTGACGTAGGCGCGTAATGGATCGGTCTGAGCCAGGACGAACAATGGACGGCTCGACGAGCTGCTGCTCGCATCGATCAAGTCGCCGACATCGACGTTGCGGCGTGTGATGACCCCGGAGAACGGCGCCAAAACTCGCTTGAAGCCTTCGAGCTGACGCAGTCGCTCGACGTTCGCATCCGCTGCCGCGAGGTTGGCGCGCGCCTGTGCATACGTGCTGCGCCGCTCCTCGAGCTCCTGCTGCGATACCGCGTCCTTGGCACGCAGGCTCTCCCAGCGCTCGAAGGTGCTCTTGGCAAGATCCAGGCTGGAGGCGGCCTGCTGGCGCGACGCGATCGCCTGCGAAAGCTGCTGGTCGATCTCGGGCGATTCGATCTCCGCCAGTAGCTCGCCCTTCTCGACCCTCGCGCCGATGTCCTTGGTCCAGCGCCGGAGGTACCCGCTCGAGCGCGCGGCGATCGGTGCCTGGACGAATCCCTGCAGCGTCCCGGGCAGCGACAGGGTCTGGCCGCTGCCGCCCGCCTTGGGCTGCGCCGTTTTGACGTACTGCTTGGCGCGCTCCGCGGTTCCTGTTTCCAGCGAGCGCGCATTCGACATCCGACTGATCACGGTGCGCCCCGCGCCGATCGCGAGAAGGACGAGTACGACGATCGTCGCGATGCGCGCACGGCGCATGATCTGACCGCGCTTGAGCAGATGCGCGGGATCGTCGGCATCGACGCCGTGAATGCCCAGCGAAGCGTGGCGTGGTTCCGACATGAATCCTAAGCCTCCTGAGGCGCCGAACCCGGCGCGACGTGCGCAGCGCGCGCCGCCTTGCGCCGTGCGAGTCGTATGTGCACCGCCGCGAACACCACCGGGACGAAGAGCAGCGTCGATACGGTGGCGAACAACAAGCCGCCGATGACCGCGCGTCCCAGCGGGGCGTTCTGCTCGGCGCCTTCTCCGAGCCCCAGCGCCATGGGAATCATGCCGATGATCATCGCCAGCGCCGTCATCAGTACTGGCCGGATGCGGGTCGCGCCGGCTTCCAGCGCTGCCGAAAGCGGCGTCGCCCCCTCCTCCTGGCGCTGGCGCGCGAACGATACCAGAAGAATGCTGTTGGCGGTCGCGACGCCCATGGTCATGATCGCCCCTGTCAGTGCGGGAACGCTGAGTGTGGTCCCTGTAATGAACAGCATCCAGGCAATGCCTGCGAGTGCAGCGGGCAGCGCCGCGACGATGATGCCGGCGTCGATCCACGACTGGAAATTCACCACCACCAGGAGATAGACGAGCACGATCGACATCGCCAGCCCGACACCGAGGCCGACGAAGGACGAGCGCATGGTCTGCACCTGTCCACGCATCGCGATTTCGCTTCCGCGCGGAAGGCGCGGACGCATCTCATCGACCAGCGCCTTGACGCGGTCCGCAACGCTGGCCAGATCGGTGCCCTGCACACTCACGAAAATGTCGACTGCCGGCGTGATGTTATAGCGCGATGCAATCGCGAGCTGTCGGTTCGGTTTGACTTCGACCAGGTTACCCAGTAGCTGCGCGCTGCCACCAGTACCGGTGCCCTGCCCGGTGCCAGGCGCGACCGGCATATTAAGCAGTGAGTCCAGGGAATCGACGCGATATTGCGGCGTCTGCACGGCGACGTTGTAGACCACTCCGTTCTGCGGATTGAGCCAGAACGCCGGCGCGGTCTGTGAGCTACCCGACAGCGAGACCAGCACGTTCTGGCCGACGTTGAACGCGGTCAACCCGACCTGCTGCAACCGGGTTCGGTCCATCTGCAGATCGAGCGTCGGGCCATCCATGCGCTGATGCACGTGCGCGTCGACCGCCCCCGGAATCATGCGGATCGATTTCACCAGCTCGCCCGCGAGCGCCGCGTTTTCCGCCAGGCTGGCTCCCGAGAATTGCACGTCGATCGCCGCCGGCAAGCCGAAATTAAGGATCTGCGTAACGATGTCGGCGGGTTGGAAAAAGAACTCGACGCCCGGAAAGCGCTTGGGGAGGTCGGCGCGCAGCTTTGCCACGAACTCGTCGCTGGGCCGGTGGCCGTCGCGCAGCGATAACAGCATCTCGCCGTCGAGCGTGCCGATGGTGCCGGCGTTGCTGTAGGAAAGGTTGATGCCGCTGTTGGGAACGCCGAGGTTGTCGAGGATCGTTTCGAGCTGATCGGGTGGAACGATCTGGCGGATCGCGACCTCGACTTCGTCGGCGAGCCGCGCGGTTTCCTCGATGCGCGTTCCGGTGGGCGCGCGCATGTGCAGGCGGATCTGGCCCGCATCGACGCTCGGAAAGAAGTCGCGTCCGAGCACGGGATAAAGCAGGCACGACAGCACGCAGAAGGCGAGAAACAGCGACGCAAAAACCTTGCGCCGGGACAAAAGCACCGACAGCGCCAGCGTGTACACACGGCGAACGCGCTCGAATCCGGCGTCGAAACGCCGGTACACGCGCTGCAGCAGGCTCGAGCTCGCGCCGGCTTTCGGCGCGCTGCGCATGAGCAGCATCACCAGCGTGGGCACGAGCGTGCGCGACAGGATGTACGACGCAATCATCGCGAACACCACCGCTTCGGCCAGCGGCACGAACAGAAAGCGCGCCACGCCGGACAGGAAGAACATCGGCACGAACACGATGCAGATGCAAAGCGTCGACACGAACGCAGCCACGCCGATCTCGCCGGCGCCCACCAGGATCGCCGGCTCAAGGTCGGTGCCCATGTGCAGATGGCGCTCGATGTTCTCGATGGTCACGATCGCCTGGTCGACCAGAATGCCGACCGAGAGGGCCAATCCTCCCAGCGTCATGAGATTGAGCGTTTCGCCCAGCATTTGCAGCGCCAGAATCGACGCCAGGATCGAGAGCGGAATGGTAAGCGCGATGATCAGCGTGGTGCGCCAGTTTCCCAGGAACAGCAGCACCATCATGGCGGTGAGGACGGCGGCGATCGCAGCTTCCGCGACGACGCCGCTCACGGCGGCCTTCACGAACAGCGACTGGTCGAACAGCGGCGTGATCGTGACGTCGCGCGGCAGCGTCGCCGCGACGCGCGGCAGCATCGCGCGCAGGTTGGACACGATGTCGAGCGTCGACGCGCCACCGTTCTTGATCACCGACAACAGCACGCCGCGCGCGCCGTCCTGGCGCACGACGTTGGTCTGCGGCGAGAAGCCGTCACGCACGAACGCGACGTCACGCAGATACGTGGTCGTTCCATTCTGCGTGCGCACGGGCAGGTCGTTGAGGCCCGCGATGGCGTCGGGCGAGCCGTTCATCTTGACGGTGTATTCGGTGTCGCCGAACTTTGCCGTGCCTGAGGGCAGGATGAGGTTCTGCGCATTCACCGCATTGACGACATCGGCGGGTGAAAGCCCGCGCGCCTGCAGTGCGGGACCGTCGATGTCGACCGAGATGAGGCGGTTCTTGCCGCCGTAGGGGAACGGCACCGCTACGCCCGGAATCGTGATCAGCTGCGGGCGCAGCACGTTGACCGCGGCGTCGAACAGCGTCTGTTCGGGCAGCGTCGGGCTCGACAACCCGAGCTGGACGACCGGAATGCTCGACGCCGAGTACTTGATCACCAGCGGCGGCGTGATGCCCGGAGGCAGCTGACGCACCTGGGTCTGCTCCGACGCGACGACCTGCGCGATCGCGGTCTGGATGTTGGCGGTGGGCTGGAAGAAGATCTTGATGACGGTGATCCCCGCCAGCGACTGCGACTCGATATGCTCGATGTCGCTGACGGTGGTCGTGAGACCCCGCTCGTTCTGTCCGGCGATGCGCTGGCCCATCTCCTGCGCCGATAGGCCGTTGTAGTTCCAGATGACGCTGATGACCGGAATGTTGATTTCCGGAAAGATGTCGGTGGCCATGTTGAGCAGCGCGAACGGCGTCGCGAGCACGATCAGCATGGCCATCACGATGAAGGTATACGGGCGACGCAGTGCGGTTTCGACCAACGACATCCGGGACATCCTCGGTTAGCGGGCAAACCCATCAAGCATAAAGCGTCCGGGCGCCCTTATCGACCAACACAATGTTACGTGTTGTGACAGTGGCGCGCCCGCGCCCCGGCGGGTTGCACCTGCGTGGGGCAAGAGCTAGGGCGCCGGGACCATTACCAGACGGTCGACCCCGGACTCCGCGCCCCAGACCTCGCCCGCCCGCCCTAGCATCTGGCGCACGTTGGCGCGATCGCGGTCGGAGGGAAAGCTTTCGAATTTCTCGGTCGCCGGATCGAAGCGCACGATCGCGTTGGTGCTCCAGTCGGTGAGCCACACCTTGTCCTTGTCGTCGACCCACACCGCATACGCATGCGCGCTCCCCGGGAGTTTCCACTCGCGCCAGGACTTCGTCGCCGTGTCGTACATGCCGACCTGCCCGGTGTTCCAATAGCTGACCCAGATGCGGCCGCGCGAATCGGACCACACGCGGCGCGCGCCCTGGTTGCGCGTGGGCGGCTCGATCACCGTTGCCTCGCCCGTGGCGGTGTCGATCTTCGCGATGTGGTTGCCCGCGAGCGACGCGTAGTACACCTCGCCCGACGGCGTCGTGGTGATGCCATAGGGTCCGCTGCCGCGCGGCGCGTTCCAGACCGTGACCACGCCCGTGCGCGGGTCCAGCCTGCCGTAGTAGCCGCTTTGCCCCGTAAACCACACCAGCCCCTGCTTGTCGAAGGTCAGCGTGTTGAGATTGGTATACCCGGTATCGCTCGGAAGCGGGAACACTTTCACCGCGTGCGTCGTGGCGTCGACGCGCACGATGGCGTTCTGCCCGCCGTCGGTGATCCAGGCGTTGCCGTCGGGGCCGACGATGACTCCGTGGGGCGCCGACCGCGGACCGAGCGGAACTTCCACCGTTTTGCCGGTAGCGGGATCGAGGATCCCCAGCTTCCCGGACGCCTGCGCGGTATAGAACACGGGACCGCCGCGCGTTGGTGTCGCCGCAACGTCGTGCGGACCGGCGCCGTGCGGAACGTTGAAATAGGACGGGGACGCCTGTGCGGCGCAGCACTGCCATGCGAGCGCGCACGCGATTACGTTGAAGCAGGGTCTGAGGGTCAAGGTTGCTCCTTTTGCGCGGGGTCTTCCGTTCGGTCGATTCGTCGACGAGGCCGGTCTGCCTTCGACGTCGCAGACGTCACCGAATTCCCCGCTAAAGTGTAGTCCCGAAGCACACCTCGGCAGAAGCCGAAGCGGCGTTCGCGCGTGCACGGCGGGCGGACGCAGCGATGCTACGATAGCAGCCACTTCACGCCCGAATACGTCATGGAAGTTATCATCGTCGGCGCCGGCATCGGCGGCCTGACTCTCGCGCTGACGCTGCACCAAGCCGGCATCGCCTCGCGCGTATTCGAGGCCGCACCCGAATTGAAGCCGGTGGGCGTGGGCATCAACATTCTGCCGCACGCCACGCGCGAGCTGGCGCGCCTAGGACTGGAGCCCGCGCTCGCTAAGGTAGGCGTCGCCACGCGCGAGTCGGCATTTTTCAATCGCTTCGGCCAGCTCATCTATCGCGAGCCCGCGGGCCGCGACGCGGGTTACGAATGGCCTCAGTTCTCGATTCATCGCGGGGACCTCCAACAGCTGCTCGTCGACGCGGTCGTGCTGCGCATGGGCGCAGGCGCGATCCACACCGACTGGCGCTGCACCGGTGTCGACCAGACGGAGCGCTCGGCGAGCGCGCACTTCATTCGCCCGACGACCGGCGAGACCCTCCCGCCGCAAACCGCGGATGTCGTCATCGCCTGCGACGGCCTGCACTCGACGGTCCGCAAGCAATTCCATCCCGGCGAAGGCGAGCCGCTGTATTCGGGCGTGAACATGTGGCGCGGCGTGAGTGTGTGGCCGACCTTCCTTTCGGGTGCGAGCATGGTCCGTGCGGGCTGGCTCGCCACCGGCAAAATGGTGATCTATCCGATCCGCAACGGCGTCGACCCGGCGGACCGCCAACTGGTGAACTGGGTCGCCGAGATCGAGACGCCCCGACACCACCAGCGCGACTGGAACCGACGTGGACGACTGGAAGATTTCATTTACGCCTTCGAGGATTGGCGTTTCGATTGGCTCGACGTGCCGGCACTGATCCGCGCCGCCGATTCGATTCTGGAGTTCCCGATGATCGACCAGGATCCGCTGCCGTGGTGGACACGCGGACGCGCCACGTTGCTGGGCGACGCCGCGCATCCGATGGTGCCGCGTGGCTCCAATGGTGCGGGACAGGCGATCCTCGATGCGCGCGCATTGACCGATGCGCTGGCCGACGCGCTGTCTTCGCATCGCGATGCGGCGCGTGCGCTGCAGGACTACGAAGCGCGGCGACGGGAGGCGACCGCTGCCGTGGTGCGCACCAACCGAGCGAACCCGCCCGATGCGATCCTGCGCGAAGTGTTCGAACGCACCGGCGACAAACCTTTCGCGCGGATCGAGGACGTGATCGGCGACGACGAGCTCAAGGCCATCTCCGAGCGCTACAAGCGTGTTGCGGGGTATGATCGCGCGGCGCTGGCGGGCTCGCCCCCCGCATCGACGCGATCGCCCGCGTAAAGATCCCGCTCCGCAGGAGAATCCGATGAATCCACCTCTGCCACGACACCTCGTCACCGCGTTGCTTTGCGCGCTCGGCACCTGCGCGCCTTTCACCTCCGCGCAGTCGCCGGCAAAAAGTTCGGCGGAGAGCTATCCCGCGCGGCCGATCCAGATCATCGTGCCATTCACGCCAGGCACCGGGATGGACATCCTCGCGCGCACCGTCGGACAGAAACTCGGCGAGCGCCTCGGACAGCCGGTGATCGTCGACAATCGTCCCGGCGCGAGCGGAAACATTGGAGCGGCGCAGGTCGCCAAGGCTGCACCGGACGGCTACACGCTGCTGCTATCGGGCAATCCTCTGGTGATGAACGTAAGTCTCGCGCGCGACCTGCCCTTCGATCCGGTCAAGGATCTGGTGCCCGTCGAGAAAATGGCGATCGGCACACTCGCCATCACGGTTAGCAATGCGATTCCGACGACCACGGTGAAGGAATTCGTCGCCTACGCAAAGGCGCATCCGGGTTTGCCGTATGGTTCGCCGGGAGTGGGCACACCGCAGCATCTCGCCACCGAGCTGTTCAAGACAACGACTGGCATCGACATGCTGCACGTTCCGTACAAGGGCTCGGCGGGCGCGATCACGGGACTGATGTCGGGCGAGATCGCGTTCATGTTCAACGCGCTGCACGCCGTGCTGCCGCAGGCCAAGGCCAGCAAACTGAAGATTCTCGCGGTGGCCAGCGCCAGGCGCTCGCCGGCCGCGCCGGATGTTCCCACGGTCGCGGAATCGGGCTATCCCGAGTTCGATGTCGATCTCTGGTACGGGCTGCTCGCCCCCGTGGGCACGCCGATGGACATCATCGCCAAGCTCAACGCCGAGGTTACGCAAATCCTCTCGGCACCCGACATGCGCGAGACACTGGCCGGTCAGGGGCTCGAGGCGGTGACCAGCACGCCCGAGCAGTTCTCGACGCTGATGAAAACCGACCTCGATCGCTGGGCACGCGTCATCAAGGCTGCGGGGATACGCGGCGAATAGCGTTGCCGGCGGATGCGCTGAATCAGGTGCCCGGCAGGGCGTAGACGTTGGGGAAGAAAAGGTCCTTCCACGACGTCGGCCTGTTCTTGATGGTGCCGACTTTGGCCATGAAGTCCGCCGTCTTCATGATGCTTTTCGGCGTCAGCGTGTAGTCGACCAGCGGGTCCTCCATCATTTTCAGCAGCTCGTCGACACTTTCCTTGGTACCCGACATGCGCTTGTAGGTCTCGGCAGCGGCGCGCTTGTCGCGGTTGATCGTCGCCGTCGCTTCTTCCAGCGCCGCCACGAACGCGAGATACGTCTTCGGGTTCGCATCGCGGAATCGCGCGCTCGCCCATACCACGTTGAAAGTCGCCGGACCGCCGAGAATGTCGTAATTGTTGAGGATCTTGCGAATGCCCGGCCTGGCGACTTCCTGGTACTGGAACGGCGGGGAGGAAAAATGCGCAGTGATCGTGCCGCTGCCGCCGAGCAGCGCCGTCATCGCGTCGGGATGCGGCAGCGATACCGTGAGCGAATCGAGCTTGGCGTAGTTCTGTTCACCAAAGGCCTGCGCCGACGCCATTTGCAGCAGCAGCGCCTGCGTCGAGACCTTGACCGTCGTCACCGCAATCTTGTCCTTGTCGGTGAAGTCACGGATCGATTTGACGTTCGGGTTCGAAGTGACAAGGTCGACTGGCATCGAATTGAGCGCGGCGACGCCGCGCACTTCGTTCGGCGTGCCTGCCGTCTTCGACCATAGCGTCACCAGTGATGGAACGCCGCCGGTGCCGAAGTCGAGGCTGCCGGAAAGCAGCGCGTCGTTCATCGCGCCCGGACCGCCGAGCTTGGCCCATGTCACCTTGATGTCGCCCAGGCCGGCCGTTCGGGCGTGCTTTTCGACCAGCTTCGAATCCTCCATGATCATCAGCGGGAGATACGACAAACCGAACTGCTGCGCGGCGCGCACTTCACCTACTTCGGCGCGCGCGCCTGCCGGGGCGGCGAGCAAGACGATGCACCACGCCACGGCCAGGGTGCGGCGCACTACGGCCACGGCGCGGGAGAGGGTCGCCGTGCGGTTGGTCATACGGCGGGTCATGCGGTCCTCGATGGATGGGTCGATCAGTCGGCGCCGCGCGGACTCACCGCGACCGCACGTCCGCCGCTGCGCACGCGGATCACCGTCGCCACCGCGAGCAGCAGTGCGACGCCGATGAATACGAACACCGCGCGAGGGGAATCGTGGTCGAGCAGCAGCCCGATGCTGACCGGACTCAGCGTCGCGCCCAGATCCAGCCCGGAATAGACGAATCCGTAGACGCGGCCCGAGGCTCCCGGCGGAGTCGCATTGCGCACGATCATGTCGCGCGACGGGCCGGTTGCGCCGAGCACGAACCCGGTGATGAAAAGCAGCGTCACCGACCACGCCGCGAGACCGGGCGCAGCCGCGAGAAGCAGCATTAACACCGCCCCCGACGCCAGTCCGGCTGCCGCGACACGATCGTGACGCTGCGTGCGGGTGGCGAGAAAGCCGCCGACCAGAATGCCGACGGTGCTGCCGACGAAATACGCGGTGAGCGCAGAAGCCGCGACCACCAACGAAACGTCGTATGCGGCGTGCAAGGTGGTCCCCGCGAAGGTCTGGATGCCGATACCGGCAATGGTGACGACGGCGAAATACACGAAGCACAGAAGTATCGGCGTCTGCCTGAAAAGCTCGACGCTGTTTTTCCAGGTGTGCCGCGGCGCCGCCGCATCGTGCGCGCGGCTTCTCAGCGCGCCGCGCTGCATGGAGAGCACCGCGACCGCGATCAGGCCGAGCGCACCGAACAGCAGCAGCGACGCGCGCCAGCCGTAGATCACGCCCACGCCATAGCTCGCGAGCGGCGCAATCGCGTAGCCGAGGCTTCCGCCGACGCCATGGACGCTGTAGGCATGACCCAGCCGCCGTGGGTCCACGTTGGCGTTGATCACCGCGAAATCAGCCGGGTGGAACACGCCGTTACCAAGACCCATGAGCATCGCCAACGGAAACAGCCAGTACACCCCTGGCGCGACGCCGGCGACCAGCACGCTGCCGGCGAGCAGCGACAGGCCGGCAAGCAGTACCGGGCGCGCGCCGAAACGGTCCACCGCGAAGCCGGCGCCGAACTGGCATATCCCGCTGGCGACATAGAACACGCTCATCAGCGCGCCCAGGGTGGCATAGCTCACGTCGAATTCGGTGCGCAGCAGCGGAAACAGGGGTGGCAGCACGAGCTGGAAAAAGTGCGAAAGCCCGTGCGCGACGCCGATCACGCCGATGACGCGCGCATCCCTGCGGAACGAGGTAGCGGTCGATGAATCCAAGACGATCCTGGCGCGCTTTCCGGCGCGCCACCAGTGGTAAAACAGCTCGGGAGCCTCAACTATACTGCATGCGGCGCGCAAGGCAGCGGACGCCAGCCAACAGATAGCCCCGTTCTTGACACGGGATTAGCCAGGAGACAAGCGATGGTCGACAAAGTCAGGAAAACCGACGCCGAATGGAAAGCGCAGCTCGCGCCCGAGCAGTATCGCGTGACCCGGAAAAAAGGCACCGAAGCGCCGTTCAGCGGCGAGTACTGGGACAACGAGCGCAAGGGCGAGTACCGATGCGTGGGGTGCGGCGCGCTGCTGTTCAAGTCCGACACCAAGTTCGACGCGGGGTGCGGTTGGCCGAGCTTCTATCAGCCGGCGGTCGCGGAGAACGTACGCAACGAGGCCGACACCAGCCACTTCATGCGCCGCACCGAAGTGCTGTGCTCGGCCTGCGACGCGCATCTCGGTCACGTGTTCGAGGATGGCCCCGCACCCACCGGTCTGCGCTACTGCATGAATTCGGCATCGCTCAAGTTCGATCCCAAGGAATAGGCGTTCGATCGCGGCTCATGCGCATCCTGTTCGCCGAAGACGATCCGATGATCGGCGCGAGCGTGCGTCGCGGACTCACGCAGGACGGCTTCACGGTCGACTGGGTCCGCGACGGGCGCGCCGCCGAGCTGGCGCTTGCAGAACAAGTGCACGACGCGCTGCTGCTCGATCTGGGGTTGCCGCGCAAGTCGGGCCTCGACGTGCTGAGCGCGATGCGTCGGGGCGGCGACCGCCGGCCGGTGCTGATCATCACCGCGCGAGACGCCATCAGCGATCGAGTCGCCGGTCTCGATGCCGGCGCCGATGACTATCTGGTGAAGCCGTTTGCGCTCGACGAGCTGGCGGCGCGCCTGCGCGCGCTCTCGCGGCGCAACGCCGGACGCGCGGACCCGGTGATCGTTCATGGCGAGATCGAGCTCGATCCAGCAGCGCGCCAGGTTCGTCGCGCCGGCGCACCGGTCGCGCTCTCCGCGCGCGAATTCGCGCTGCTCGAAGCATTGCTGGTGCGACCCGGTGCGATCCTATCGCGATCGCAGCTCGAGGAGAAACTCTACGGCTGGAAGGACGCGGTCGAGAGCAACGCCGTCGAGGTGCACATACACGCGCTGCGCAGGAAGCTGGGCGCCGACCTCATACGCAATGTGCGCGGCATCGGCTGGATGGCGGTGAGGCCTGAGGTGCGCGTGCCATGAGCCGGGACGCGACGTCGCCATGCGTGCGATGATCTCGATTCGCCGTGGGCTTCTGGTGTGGCTGCTCGGCGGCATGCTGCTGGCGATTGCGGCGGCGGCGGTGGGCACCTATCTGCGCGCCCGCGAAGACGCCAACGCGTTGTTCGATTACCAGCTCAAGGAAATGGCGGCGTCGCTCACCGATGCGCCGTTCGTGGCGCTGCCACCCTCGCCGAGCAGCACCGGGCCGGCCTCGGACACGCTGGTCGTCCAGATCTGGGACCGTAACGGCGTGCAGTTGTTCATGTCGCAGCCGCGGCGCGTGCTTCCGCAGTATGCGCAGCTGGGCTTCACCACGCTGTCCAACGAAAGCGGCCAGTGGCGCATTTTCAGCACGCTCTCGGGTGACCAGGTGGTGCAGGTCGCACAGCCGATGAGCGCGCGCCGCGAGCTCGCTGCGAGTCTCGCCTTGCACGCGATCGTTCCGCTGCTTGCAGTGATGCCCTTTCTCGGGATCCTGATCTGGTACACGATCGCGCGCGGCCTCTCCCCGCTCGACCGCGTTGCGGCCGACGTCGCGCGACGCTCGCCAGCGCTGCTCGAGCCGCTTCCGGAAACGGGCCTGCCGCGCGAAGTGCAACCGTTGGTGCATGCGCTCAATGGACTGCTGCTGCGGTTGAGCGAAGCATTGTCCGCACAACGATCGTTCATCGCCGATGCCGCGCACGAGCTGCGCACGCCCTTGACCGCGGTGCATCTGCAGGCGCAGCTCGCCGAGCGCGCCACCGACGACAGCGAGCGCAGCGCCGCGCTGGGCGAGCTGAAGGGTGGGCTCGAGCGCGCGACGCGTTTGTCGGAGCAGCTGCTCGCGTTGGCGCGCGAGGAGCCCGGGGTTCCAGAGCGTAGCGATGGCGACGTCGACCTCTCCGCGATCGCGCGCGACGTCGTCGCCGAGCTGGCGCCGCTAGCGTCGGCCAAAGGCATCGACCTCGGCGCCGACATAGCGACTTCGGTGCGCATACGCGGCGACGCCGCGGCGTTGTCGACGCTGGTATCCAACCTGGTCGACAACGCCGTGCGCTACACCCCCACCCCGGGGCGCGTCGATGTCGAAGTTGCGCGCGAGAACGCGTCGGTTCGCCTGACGGTGCGCGACAACGGCCCGGGCATCGGCTCAGCGGACGCGCCGCGCGTGTTCGACCGCTTCTATCGCGGTGCGGCGGCGCAGTCGGGCGCGTCCGGCAGTGGCCTGGGGCTGGCCATCGTCAAACGCATCGCCGAGAGGCATGGGACGCGCGTCGAGCTCGGCAGCGGCATCGAGGGTCGCGGGCTCGGGGTGACGATCCGTTTTGCGCTCTCCGGGAGCACGTAGGCGCAAACTCGCTCCACAAGTCTTCCAGTCCGGACTGGCGCGATCGGCGCCGGAGGCGCGCCGGAGGGCTTGCGCCTTAAGTCTTCCTTAAGTCTTGGCCCCTATTGTTGCTAACGAGCCGGAATGGATCCGGCGCCGCTTTCAACCTAGGAGCCTATCCATGCAAGCTAAATCCTTCAAACGCAGTGCCGTCGCGCTGGCGATCGCGGGTGCCTTCGCCCTGGGCGCGATCGGCGCCGACCGCATTTCCATGCACACTGCGCAAGCGGCGTCGAGCGCAACGCCCGCGGTAGCGCAGACGCCCACACCAGCGGTCGCGCCGCCAAGTGCCGCCGTCGCCGCCGCGCTGCCCGACTTCAGCGGACTCGTCGAGAAGTACGGTCCGGCCGTGGTCAACATCAGCGTCACCGCCGACGGCAAGAAAGTCTCTGCTCACGAAGGCGGCATGCCGCAGATCCCCGAAGAGCTGGCGCCGTTTTTCCGTGGCATCCCCACACCGCAGCCGGGCCCGATGCGCGGTCAAGGATCGGGATTCATCATCGACCCCAACGGCATCATCATGACCAACGCGCACGTCGTCGACGGTGCCGACGAGGTGAGTGTGAAGCTGGTGGACAAGCGCGAATTCACCGCCAAGGTCCTGGGCGTCGACAAGACGACCGACGTCGCCGTGCTCAAGATCGACGCCAAGAGCCTGCCCACGGTAAAGATCGGCAATCCTGAAATCACCCGGGTGGGCGAATGGGTCGTCGCCATCGGAACGCCGTTCGGCCTCGAGAACACCGTAACGTCGGGCATCGTCAGCGCCAAATCCCGCTCGCTGCCGGGCGACTCGTACGTGCCGTTCATCCAGACCGATGCGGCGATCAATCCCGGCAACTCGGGCGGCCCGCTGTTCAACCTCAAGGGCGAGGTGATAGGCATCAATTCGCAGATCTTCAGCCGCAGCGGTGGGTCGCAGGGCCTCGGCTTCGCGGTGCCTATCGACGTCGCCATGCAGGTAGGCGATCAGATCCAGCAGACCGGCAAGGTCGCGCATGGGCGTCTTGGCGTGTCGATCCAGGATGTCAACCAGGCGCTTGCGCAAAACTTTGGCATGAAGATGCCGTCGGGTGCGCTGGTCGGCTCGGTCCAGAAGGATGGGCCGGGTGCGAAGATCGGCATCGAGCCGGGTGACGTGATCCTCAAGTTCAACGGCAAGGACGTCAGCCGCTCCGGCGAACTGCCGCCGATGGTGGCGAGCGTCAAGCCGGGGTCGAAGGTCACGCTCGAAGTGTGGCGTAACGGCGCGGCGCAGGAGCTTTCGGGCACGGTAGGCACGCTCGAGGACAAGAGCGTGGTCGCCAGCGCCGACAAGGCCGAGCTCGGCAAGGGCAGGCTCGGCGTCGCCGTGCGTCCGCTGTCGGCGGAAGAAAGGCGCGACAGCGAGCTCGCCAACGGCGTGGTGGTCGAGGACGTCGCCGGTGCGGCCGCCCGTGCAGGGGTGCGTTCCGGCGATGTGATCGTCGCGGTCAACAACACGCCCGTGAAAAGCGCCGAGCAACTGAAGGAACTGGTGGCGAAGGCCGGCAAGACGGTGGCGCTGCTGGTGCAACGTGAAGACGCGCGCATTTTCATACCGGTGACGCTGGGCTGATCGGCGTCCATCTCGTCTCTCCTGGTCGCGCCGGCTCTCCCCTGACGGCGCGTCCCTTCCTGGCGCGGCGGCCCTCGTGGTTGCCGCGCTTTTTTTTCGCCCTGCCGACGTCACCAGCCAACAAGCTTGACATTCGATATTGCAGTGATATCATCGCAATATCTCGATAATATCGCAGCAGGCAATACCGCGACCGTCGGGATCTCCGCCGGATCGTCTCAGCGGCCGTCACTCAGGGAGGCACCATGGAACGCAGCACCACCGCGAAAAGCGTGCATCAGGAAGGCCCGGTGTTCACGTGGAACGGATTTGTCGGGCTGGCGATCGGCTTGCTTGCGATCGGTTACGCCATCTGGCAGTTCGCGCATGCGCTTCAGCTCTCCGTTGTGCTGGGTCTTCCGGGTCTTATCGGATCGATGCTGTGGTCGGTGCTGCTGTTCATCGTCGGCGCGCTGATCCTCGCCGGGCTGTACACGCTTCAGCCCAACGAAGCCGCGATCCTGCAGCTTTTTGGCAGCTACCGCGGCACCACGCGCGTCGCCGGCCTGCGCGGGACCAATCCCTTCTATTCGCGGCGCAAGATCTCGCTTCGCGCGCGCAATCTTAACGGCGAGCGACTCAAGGTCAATGACAAGCGCGGCAACCCGATCGAAATCGCGGCGGTCGTGGTCTGGCGCGTCGACGACACCGCCAAGGCGAGCTTCGACGTCGACAACTACGAGAACTACGTCAAGCTGCAAAGCGAGGCCGCGGTACGTCACCTCGCGAGCTCGTTCGCGTACGACCACGGCGACCTCAACGTTGCCGGCAATCCCGAGCCGACGTTGCTTGCCAGCGGCGACATCGTGTCGCGTGCGCTTGTAATCGAGTTGCAGCAGCGCCTCGAAAAAGCCGGCGTCGTGGTCGAGGAAGCGCGCCTGATGCACCTGGCTTACGCACCCGAAATAGCTCAGGTGATGCTGCGCCGCCAACAGGCGGAGGCGATCATAGCCGCGCGCACCAAGATCGTCCACGGCGCGGTATCGATGGTGGAGATGGCCTTGAACGAGCTCTCTGACAAGAAGGTGGTCGCGCTCGACGACGAGCGCAAGGCGGCGATGGTCAGCAATCTGATGACCGTGTTGTGCGCCGAAAGTGAAGTGCAGCCAGTCATCAATACCGGGACGCTTTACAACTAAGGAGGACAAGCGATGGTGACCAGAGCGAGGAAGCCGGGAATCTGGACGGCAGTGGGTGCGGGCGCAGGGATGGCCCTGGGGACGGCGCTGGGCAATTCGCCGGTCGGGCTCGCGCTTGGCGCGGCGCTGGGCCTCGCGTGGGCGCTGTTCGCCGCGCGCGGGCGCAAGCAGACGTGCTGACTGCGCACCTCTCGGGAGAATGCCATGCAATATCTCGCCGCGATCGTGATGTCGCTACTATTGACGGCCAACGGTGTCGCCCTGGTCATGACTGCCTCCAGCCTGCCGCCGCGCGTTGCCTCGCATTTCGATCTCGCCGGCGTGGCGGACGGCTTCGTGGGGCGCACCGACTATCTGCTGGTGATGACCGGCTTGAGCCTCGGGGTTCCTGCGGTGCTGCTGCTGGTGACGGTGATGCTGCCCTTTCTCATGCCGAGCCGCATGCGCATCCCGTCGCGCGACTACTGGATTGCGCCCGAACGTCGCGCGCAGACGCTCTCGTCCATTGCGACCGTCGGGCTCGTCATGTCGGCGGTGACCGCGGCGTTCATGCTTGGCCTGCAGCTCCTGGGGGTCGCCGCCAACGCCCGGACTCCGCCGCACATGGATACCGCGATCCTGTTCGCGTTGGTCGCATGCCTCGTGGTGTCGATCCTGCTTTGCCAATGGGTGCTGTGGCGGCGCTTCCAGGTCGCGCAATGACCATGGTCAAGCGCGCGGCAGTGCGCGGTCCCCGCACCGGCGGCTGAGTCTCGATGGCGGACAAGAAGGCGTTTCTGCTACGGCTCGATCCGTCGCTATGGACCGGTCTCGAGCGGCTCGCGCAAAGCGAGCTGCGCAGCATCAACGCCGAGATAGAATTCCTCCTGCGCGACGCACTTGCACGTCGCGGAAGCAAGCCCAAGAATGGAAACGAGCATAGCCCCGCCAAGCGTCGCGGCAAGGTGGATTGACGCACTCGCTACTCGGCTGGTCGCCGAGCCGGCCTTCTTCGGCTGCTCGCTTCGCGCCGCCACGGCCTACGATGAAGATCGGCTCTTCGCGCTGCATCGCGAGGCGCTGCATGGCTATGTCGATGCGACCTGGGGCTGGCACGAAGCCTGGCAGCGCACGTATTTTTCGGACCATTACGCGGCGGCGCGCAATGCGCTCGTCACGCGCGGCGAGGCGCTGATCGGGCGCATCTCCATCAGCCGGCACTGGCGAAAGATATTCCTACGCGACATCGAGCTCATCGCGAGCGAGCGCAATCGCGGGCTGGGCAGCGCGATGATTCGCGCGGTGCTCGCACTGGCGCGTACCGGCGACAAGTCAGTCGAGCTGCTGGTGCTCGACTGCAACCCGGCGCGCGGGCTGTACGAGCGTCTGGGATTCAGGACCGTAAGCGACGACGGCGCACGGTCACGCATGCGCGCGCCTTGACCTAGCTGCGCAGGATGCGCTGCAGCCATGCCGAGATCGCCGCGATCTCCTCCATGCACACCGAATGCTCCATCGGGTAGGTGTGCCACTCCACCGAGTAACCCGCTTGCACCAGCGCCCTCCACGACGCCTCGCCCCAGGCGAAGCGCACCATCGGGTCGGCGCTGCCGTGCGCCATGAAAATCGGAACGTCCCGATTCGCCGCTTCCGCTTCGTCCCTGAGCGTATCGGCGGCGACGAGGTACGCCGACAGCGACATGATGCCGGCGAGACGTTCGGCATGGCGCAAACCCGCGTAGAGCGCAACCGCCCCGCCCTGCGAGAATCCTGCGAGCACGATGCGATTCGACGCGATGCCGCGCCGGACCTCGCGGGCGATCAGCGCCTCGATCTGCGCCTGCGATTCGCGCACGCCGGCCAGATCCGCGCGATTGTTGAAATCCGCCCCCGCGATGTCGTACCAGGCGCGCATGCGCAAGCCGTTGTTGATCGAGACGGGACGAATCGGCGCGTGCGGAAATACGAAGCGCACCGGAAACGTCGAAGGCAGCGCCAGTTCGCGGACCACGGGAACGAAGTCGTTGCCGTCGGCCCCCAGACCGTGCAGCCAGATCACGCTTGCCGCGGGATTGGCCGCGCTTTCCAGCTCAACGCAGGCAAGAAGCGTATCGTTCACAGGGAATGGGAATGTCGCCGCGGGTGTTCGCACCCATGGGCATATTGCCGCGGATGTCGGCGTCTGATGAAATTCTACCTCAGCCGGCCGATGACGAAGGAAGGAGATGGCCATGCGATCAATCGATAACGGAATCGACCGAAGCGGCGCGCCTTTGCACGGCTTCATCCGACGCATCGCCTGTATGCGCCATGCGGTGGCGCTCATCGGCGCGGTCACCCTGTTCGCCTCTGCCGTGGCCGCTGCGCAGCCGGCCGCCAACTACCAGGGCATATGGTGGGCCGCTCCCGCGGGTTCGCAGCCCGGCTGGGGTATCAACATAGCGCACCAAGGAGATACTATCTTCGCGACCTGGTTCACCTATCAGGGTCGATTCAACCTGCCGCAATGGCTGTCGATGACGGCGACACGCACGTCCGACAACGAGTACAGCGGCAACCTGGTGCTGACCAACGGCTCCCCGTATTCGACCATCCCGTACAACAACGGCGCGTTCACCAGCGCCCCCTTCGTCGGTTCGGCGACCCTCAAATTCGACAGCCCTACGACCGGGACGCTCATCTACACACCGAACGTCGTGGAAGTCCGGCAGCCGATCACCTTGATGGTTTTCGGGCCCACGCCGACCTGCGTATGGGGAGCGCTTGCAGACCTTTCCAAGGCAACCAACTACACCGACCTCTGGTGGGCCTCTCCGCCGGGTTCGGAAAGCGGCTGGGGCATCAGCCTGTCCCACCAAGGCAACGTGATCTTCGCGGTCTGGTTCACCTACGACGCCGCACATGCGGCCGACTGGATGTCGGCGACAGCCTTCCAGACCGGCCCTGGCACCTACCAAGGCGTCCTTTATCGGACAACTGGGCCGAACTGGGGCACGGAGCCGTTCGATTCCGGACTGGTCTCGTACACGGATGCGGGCGCAGTATCGTTGACCTTCCAGGACGGCAACAACGCTAGCTTCACCTACAGCGTGAACGTCAACGGCGGAGCCGGCCAGTCGATCCAGGTCAAGGAAATCACGCGCCAGGTGTTTCGACCGCCTGGAACCGCGTGCCACTAGTCGCCCGGCCAGCCCCATAGGCTAATATGCCGCTGGCGCGGCACGCGAAGTCGCCGACTGCGGCGACTTCGACGCCTGTCCTCGCCTGAAAGGTCACCGTGAACAGCCGGACGAAGCTGCGTGCGACTAGGACCGCAGGCGCTGTTGCTGCGCGCCGACGAGGTGATCCGGTGATCGACCGGCGCGCGTTCATCACGTTGATCACATTCATCGGAGCACTCTGCGTCACGGTCGTGCCGCGAGCTTGGTCTCAGGACGCGCCCAAGAGCGTGCGCGTCGCGCTCATCGAGGCCGGCGCTCCATCCGCGAACCAGCATTTCCTCAATGCGTTCATGGCGGGAATGCGCGAACTGGGCTACGTCCCTGGTAAGAACACCATCGTTGACGTCCGCTGGGCAGAAGGCCAGGTCGAAGGGTTCCGCCGAAGCCTTGCCGACGTAATCGCATTGCACCCCGACGTAATCGTCATCTCTTCGACACTGGGCGCTGTCGAAGCCAAAAAGGCGACATCGACGATCCCGATCGTATTCATCGGGGTCCCTGACCCCGTCGGCGCCGGCCTGGTCAGTGGACTCGCGCGGCCTGGAGGCAATCTCACCGGACTTGCGCGAGCGGCTGGCGATGGCCTGGTCGGCAAGACTGTCCAGGAACTCAAGGAGATCGCACCCGGCGTCACACGGATGGCCATTCTCTGGAATCCTACGGCGTCGATCGAGGAGCGCCGCGTGCAGACCGTGTCCGCCGCGACCCGGCTTCGCATTGTTCCGCTCGTCGTGCCCGTTCAGGATCACGAAGGTATCGCCAGCGCGTTCACGAGCATGATCAAGCAGCACGCCAACGGCTTGTTCGTCGTGACCGACCCGCTCACGCTTGCGAATCGAACGGAGATCGTGAATCTCGCGGCCGCAAACCACATCCCGGCGGTATATGAGTTCGGTGAGTTTGTGCGCGCCGGCGGGTTGGTAGCGTATGCGCCCAGCATCACCGAGCAGTTCCGTCGATCTGCCCTTTACGTCGACAAGATCCTCCACGGCGCAAATCCGGCCGAGATTCCGATCGAGCAGCCGACCAAGTTTGAACTGGTAATCAATCTGCGCTCTGCCAAAGCGCTCGGCATTACCGTCCCGCAAGAAATGCTGCTGCGCGCCGACGAGGTCATCCAGTGATGCGAAGACGCCGATTCGTCGCTGCCGCGGCAGGCAGCGCGCTTGTGTTGTCGCTCCCCGGCGTCGCACAGGCGCAAGCCAAAGTTTGGCGTATCGGATTCTTCTACTTCGGCTCGCGTCAATCTTCGCTGGATACCGGGCGCTACAACGGGTTTGTTCAGCGCATGCGCGACCTTGGCTACGTCGAAGGCAAGAACATGACGCTGGAAACGCGCTTTGCCGACGGCAAGATCGACCAGCTTCCTGCCATCGCTGCCGAGCTCGTGCGCTCCAACGCCGATGTCATCGTGGCCACCGGCAGTCCCGTATACAGCGCATTGCGCTTCGCCACCACCAGCATCCCCATCGTCGTCACCGTAACCACCGATCCGGTGATCGAGGCCCTTGCGGCGAGCCTCGCGAGGCCGGGCGGAAATTTCACCGGGCTCACCGACACCGCCGCTGATTTGGGCGCGAAGCAGCTTGAGCTGTTGCGTGCCGCCGTGCCTCAAATGACGCGGCTAGGAGTTATCCTGAACCCGGACAACGTCACCCATCCCACGCAATTGAAGCGGGTGATGCTGCCGGCCCAGAAACTCGGCCTACAGACCGTCATCGCTGAAGCGGGCGCAGTAGCGGAAATCGAGCCCGCCTTCGCTGCGCTGGTGCAGGAGCGTGCCAATGCGGCGCTTCTGTTCGGCGACACGTTCTTCGTGCAGCAGTTGCAGCAGATCGCGCAGGCCGCGCTGAAGTACCGCCTGGCATCGATCTACCTGATCCGCGACTACGCCAAAGCCGGCGGGCTGATGAGCTTCGGCCCCGACATCGTCGACAATTTCCGGCGCGCCGCAACCTACGTCGACAGGATTCTTCAGGGAGCCAAGCCGGCGGAGCTGCCGTTCGAGCAGCCGGACAGGTATGTGCTGGCGGTCAACCTCAAGACCGCCAAGACGCTCAGTCTTACGATCCCCCAGGGCGTGCTGCTGCGAGCGGACGAAGTTGTCTCATGATCCGGGCGCCGTGCACTTCGGTTGCCGCGCGCGATACTCGCGTGTACGGTATGGCGTGATGCCGCGACCAGCCCATCAGCATTGCTGTCGACTGCACGCCTGCTGTCGCGCGGACTGCGCGCGCTAGCTCGATGGCGTCCGCACCGCTTGCCGCCCTTGCGTCCGCCAGCGTCCCGCTGAAGGTCGGCCGCGGCCGCCTGTTTCGCAAGTACCTGCTGCTCATCCTTTCGCTGGTGATGATCGCCCTCGTCGCGTCGGGTGCGATCAGCATCTACTTCACCTACCAGGAAACCAAGTCCGCGCTCGCAAGCCTGCAACACGAAAAAGCGATCGGCGCAGCGTCCCGCATCGAGCAGTACATTCACCAGATCGAGCAGCAGCTCGCCTACGCGGCGCTGCCGCAGCTCGATGCCAACGATCGCGAGCTGCGGCGCATCGAATTTCTGAAGCTGCTGCGCCAGGCGCCGGAAGTAACCGACATCTCGCAGCTGGACGCCGAAGGCCGCGAGCAGATCGCGGTGTCGCGCCTGGGCATGGACAACCTCGGGTCGCTCAAGGACCGCTCCGACGAGCCTGCTTTCCGCAATGCGAAGAAGGGACAGCCCTGGTTCGGGCCGGTCTATTTCCGCAAGGAGACCGAGCCCTACATGACCATCGCGATCCGGCCGAGCGACAAGGGCGCGGTGACCATCGCGGAGGTCAACCTCAAGTTCATCTGGGACGTCGTCTCGCGCATCAAGATCGGCGACAAGGGTCTGGCGTACGTGGTGGACGGCAACGGTTTCCTGATCGCGCATCCCGACATCGGTCTGGTGTTGCGCAAGACGCTGATGGGCGAGTTGCCGCACGTCAAAGCGGCCATGAACGCCACCGCAAGCGACGGCAGCGATCCGGCGATGGTGTCGACCGATCTGACCGGGACCTCGGTCCTTGCCTCGGTCGCACCGATCCCGCCGCTGCGCTGGTACGTCTTCGTCGAGCAGCCGGTGTCCGAGGTGTACGCGCGGCTGAATGCGTCGATCGTGCGCACGGTGCTTCTGCTTCTCGCCGGGATGATCATCTCCGCGCTGGGCGCGCTGGCGCTTGCACGCGGCATGGTGCGTCCGATCCGGACGCTGGAGGAAGGCGCGCAGCGCATCGGCGCCGGCGAGCTCGACCAGAAAATCGAGATCCATACCGGTGACGAGCTCGAAGCGCTTGCCAACCGGTTCAACACGATGTCGACGCAGCTTCGCGAATCGTATGCCGGTCTCGAGCGCAAGGTCGAGGAGCGCACCAGCGAACTCAAGAATTCACTGCAGCAGCAGACCGCGATCAGCGAGATCCTGCGCGTGATCTCGAGCTCGCCGACCGACGTCCGCCCGGTGCTGCAGGCGGTGGCGGAGCGCGCCGCCCATCTGTGCAACGCGCCGTATGCGCGCGTGCTGTTCGTCGAAGGCGATTTTCTGCGCCCGATGACCGAGTATTCGCTCGATCAGCCGCTCCCCCAGCCCGCCAAACCGCTGCCGCTCAAGCGGACCGTCATCACCAGTCGCGCGGCGCTGGATCGCCAGACGATCCACCATGCCGACGTGCAGCCTCTGATCGACACCGAGTACCCGGATTCGCGCGACACCTTGCGCGAATTGCGTGCGCGCGCCGTCCTCGCGGTTCCGCTGATACGCGAAGGCGGCGCCTACGGCGGCATTTTCCTGTTCCGACGCGAGCCCGGGCTCTTCGCGCCCGACCAGGTCGCGCTGGTCGAGACCTTCGCGCGCCAGGCGGCGATCGCCATCGACAACGTTCGCCTGTTCAACGAAACCAAGGAGACGCTCGACCAGCAGACCGCTATCAGCGAGATCCTGCGCGTGATTGCTGGCTCGCCCGGAGACGTGCAGCCTATGCTCAATGCCGTTGCGGAGCGTGCGCTGAAGCTTTGCGACGCTGCGCAGTCCACAATCTTGCTGGTCGAGGGAGATGCGCTTCGAGTCGCCGCCGGTCTCGGTAGCACGCGCGCACTTGAAGCGGGCGAAATCTTTCCTCTGAATCGCGGGTCATTGAGCGGTCGCGCCGTCGTCGACGGCGAGTCGATTCACGTCGAAGACCTCGCCCTGGCCTCAGAGGATGAGTTCCCCGTAGGCCGCGACATGCAACGGCGGGTCGGACATCATACCGCCCTGTCCGTGCCGCTGATGCGCGAGGACCGCGCAATCGGGGCGATTGCGCTCTGGCGCCTGGAAGTGCGCCAGTTTACTGACAAGCAGATTGCGCTGGTGAAAACCTTTGCCGACCAGGCCGCGATCGCCATCGAGAACGTGCGCTTGTTCAACGAGACCAGGGAAGCGCTCGAGCAGCAGACGGCGGTCGCGGAAATTCTGCGCGTGATCTCGAGTTCACCGACCGATGTCCTGCCGGTGCTCGATGCGATCGCGGAGCGCGCCGCACGACTGTGCGATGCAGCATCGGCGTCGATGTATCTCATCGAAGGCGACCACTTGCGCCATCTCGCATCGAAGGGGCCATCGCCGGATCCGGTGGCGACGGTCGAGGCGATTCCGATCAATCGCGCGTCGGTCTCCGGTCGCGCGTTGCTCGAAAGGCACGCGATCCAGGTGCACGACATGCTCGACGAGGGTGCCGAATACCCTCTCAGCCATGAACTCGCGCAGCAATACGGACATCGCACGGTGGCGGTGATGCCGCTTTACCGCGAGGGCCAGCCCTTCGGCACGATTCTTCTGCGCCGCAACGAGGTGCGTTCGTTCAACGATCGCGAGCTCGCGCTGCTGCAGACGTTCGGCGACCAGGCGGCGATCGCCATCGAGAACGTGCGGCTGTTTAATGAGACGAGAGAAGCGCTCGAACAGCAGCGCGCGTCGGGCGAGGTCCTCGCCGCCATCAGCAGCTCGATCGCCGACACCAGCCCGGTATTCGACAAGATCCTGGAAAGCTGCGAGCGTCTGTTTGCCGGAAAGTACGCCGGTATCAACCTGGTGGGCGACGACGGCTTGATCCACCAGCGCGCTTACCACGGCCCCGGAGTAGACGGCCTGCGCCGTATTTTCCCCTTGCCTTTGAACGGGGAAAGCGGGACGGGGACCGCTATCGTGAGTCGCACCGTGGTGCATTATCCCGACGTCGCCCATGGCGAGGGAGTTCCGGAGAAGACCCGAGTCGCATGCAGCGCCGTGGGTTACAAAGGCGTCATCTTTGCGCCGATGGTGTGGGAAGGCAAAGGGATCGGAGTGATCTTCGTCGGCCGCGACTATGTCGGGCCGTTCTCGGAGAAGGATATCGCATTGCTCAAGACCTTCGCCGATCAGGCGGTGATCGCAATCCAGAATTCGCGCCTGTTCAACGAGATCCAGGAAAAGAGCAAGCAACTCGAAGTCGCCAACAAGCACAAGTCGGAATTCCTGGCCAACATGTCGCACGAGTTGCGCACGCCGCTCAACGCGATCATCGGCTTTTCCGAGGTGTTGCTCGAGCGCCTGTTCGGCGATCTCAACCCCAAGCAGGAGGATTATCTCAAGGACATCTTCAGCTCGGGCAAGCACCTGCTGACGTTGATCAACGACATACTCGATTTGTCGAAGGTCGAGGCCGGACGCATGGAGCTCGAGCCGTCAACCTTCGACATCGCTTCCGCCATCTCCAACGCGATGACGCTGGTGCGCGAGCGCGCGCAGAGCCACGGAATCTCACTGGGCCAGCAGGTCGATCCTACGCTCGTGGAGATCATCGCCGACGAGCGCAAATTCAAGCAGATCCTGCTCAACCTGCTGACCAACGCTGTCAAGTTCACCCCTGACGGTGGCCGTGTCGATGTCAGCGCGCGACGTGCAGATGGCGAACTCGTGGTCTCTGTGCACGACACGGGCATCGGCATCGCGCCGGAAGACCAGGCCGCGGTGTTCGAGGAGTTCCGCCAAGTGGGCCGCAGCTACACCAGCAAGCAGGAGGGGACGGGCCTCGGCCTGGCTCTGACAAGGCGCTTCGTCGAGCTGCATGGGGGCCGTATCTGGCTCGAAAGCGCGCCTGGCAAAGGTTCGACCTTCTACTTCACGCTACCGGCGAAAACATGAGCGTCATCCTGATCGTGGAAGACAACGAGCGCAACCTGAAGCTGGTGCGCGACGTACTGCAGGTCAAGGGCTACAAGACGCTCGAGGCGGTGAACGGCGAGGACGGCGTCAAGCTCGCGCTCGAGCACAAGCCCGATCTCGTGCTTATGGACATCCAGCTGCCGGGCATCAACGGCATCGAAGCGCTGCGCCAGATACGCTCGAACGCATCGACTTCGGCAATCCCCATCATCGCGGTCACCGCCTCGGTGATGCAGCAGGACCGAAAGCAGATCACCGAGGCGGGCTTCGACGCCTACGTCGGCAAGCCGATCAACCTCAAGGAATTTCTCGACGCCGTTCGCAAGGCGCTGGGGGAGCAGGCGCAGTGACCACGCCGTCGAAAGTGCTCGTCGTCGACGATACGCCGCATAACGTCAAGCTGCTCGCCGACCTCCTCGGGGTCAAAGGCTACGCGGTGGCGACCGCTTGCACCGGGGAGGAAGCGCTCGCCAAGCTGCCTACCGAGAAGCCCGACCTGGTGCTGCTCGACGTCATGATGCCGGGGCTTTCGGGCTACGAGGTCTGCGCGCGCATCCGCGCCGATCCGGAGACCGAGCTACTGCCCGTGGTGATGGTCACTTCGCTCGACCCTCAACAGGAGCGCGTCAAGGGCATCGAGGCGGGTGCCGACGATTTCCTGTCCAAGCCGATCAACCAACCCGAGCTTTTCGCACGGGTTCGCTCGCTGCTTCGGGTCAAGGCGCTGCAGGACCAGGTCAGGCAACAGGCGTCTGCGCTCAAGGACTGGAATGTGCAGCTCGAGCAGCGCGTCGCCGAGCAGGTCGGACAGCTTGCTCGGCTTTCGCAGCTCAAGCGCTTTTTCTCGCCGGCAGTCGCCGAGGCGATCGTCACCGCAGGAGAGAAATCGATACTCGCCCCGCATCGAAGAGAGATTTCGTACGTGTTCACCGACCTGCGCGGATTCACGGCATTCACGGACAGCGCCGAGCCCGAAGAAGTCGAGTCGGTGCTGCGCGACTATCAGGTCGCGATGGGAGCGATCGTGACCGAGCACGAGGGCACGCTGGATCGCTTCGCGGGCGACGGCATTCTGATCTTTTTCAACGATCCGCTGCCTATCGCCGAGCACGGCAAACGCGCCGCAACCATGGCGCTCGCCATGCAGCAGGCGTTCATGCCGCTGCAGGCACGCTGGGGCAAGCTCGGCTACGAACTGGCGCTCGGGATCGGCATCGCACAGGGATTCGCGACGCTGGGCGCGTTCGGATTCGAGGGACGTCTCGACTACTCGGCGATCGGAAGCGTAGTCAACCTTGCCTCACGCCTGTCCGACGAGGCACAAAGCGGTCAGATCCTGGTTGATCGGCGCATTCGCGCCGCGCTGGGCGACGCCGCGCAGACCGAGAATGTCGGTCCTCTCGCGCTCAAGGGCTACGCGCAGCCGGTACCCGCGTTCGTGCTCAAGGCGCTGCTTTAGCCGGACCCGGCGGCAGCGTCCGGCCTTGCCGGCGTCGAGCGCAGGGCCGCGCCTTGCAGTCAAAGTTCCAGCGCGACGCTTGTCGAATGCGCCCCGGATGCGTTATGAAGAAGGCGTGAGGACGTCTTCATTGCGGCTGCGCTGACCGTGTTACCCACCGACTTCCAGTTGCGCTGCCAGGCTTGCGGGACCGCGCTTCCGCCGGCCGCGAAATTCTGCCTCGAGTGCGCGCATCCGGTCGCGCAGCCGCGGGCGATGCTCGGGCCTGGCGAGCATCACGCGCGGCTGGCCCCTACGCCACCGCTAGAAGGCGAGCGCAAGTTCGTCACCGTGCTTTTCGCCGACCTCAAGGGTTCGATGGAGCTGGTCGCCGATCGCGATCCGGAGGAGGCGCGTACGCTGCTCGACCCGGTGCTCGAACACATGTGCGAGGCTGTCGAGCAGTATGGGGGCACGGTAAGCCAGGTTATGGGTGACGGCATCATGGCGCTGTTCGGCGCGCCGATCGCCGCCGAGGACCACGCCATACGCGCCGCGCGCGCCGCGCTGACGATGCAGGACCTGGTGCGCCACTACGGAGATGAGATCCAGCGCACGCACGGCGTCCCGATCCTTATCCGGGTGGGACTCAATTCAGGTGAGGCGGTCCTCCGCCTCACCGAACACGGGCTGCACGCCAGCTACACCGCGATCGGCGTCACCGTACACCTGGCCGCACGCATGGAGCAGCTCGCCCGGCCGGGAACGATCCTAGCGACCGCAGACACGGTGCGTCTCGCCGCCGATCACATCGAGGCGCGCTTTGTCGGCCCGATGAAGGTGAAGGGTTTTGACCGCCCCATCGATGTCGCCGAGATACGCCGCGCAACGATCGTCCGCTCGCGTTTCGACGCGGCGTCCACGCGCAGCATCACGCCTTTCGTTGGGCGCGGCAGCGAGCTGACGCGACTGCTGGCAGTGTTCGACGAGATCAGGAGCGGCGACCAGGGCCGCCTGGTGGTAATCGTCGGCGACCCGGGCATCGGCAAGTCGCGCCTGGTGTACGAGTTCATGCGCACGCTTGCCGGACGCAATGTTCTCATGCTCGATGGTGGCACCGCCCCATACGGCAGCGGTGAAGGCTACCGACCGGGCGTCCACATCCTGCGCCAGTATTTCAACATCACCGACGGCGACGACAAGAACGCGATACGGGAAAAGGTCGCGGGCAGCGTCGTGGCGCTGGGCGGCGACATGAACAACGTCGTCATCCCGGTGCTTGCGATCCTCCACGCGTTGCCACCCGAGCATGCCTTTCACGACATTCCTGACAAGGAGCGCCGCCAGCAGGTCGTCGATGCGCTGCTATGGCTCAATCGAAGGGTCGCGTCGGATCGCCCCCTGGTGCTGTGCTACGAAGATCTGCAGTGGGTAACCTCCGACACCCGCAAGTTTCTCGCCCGGCTGGTCAACAATATTCCGCGCTCGACGCTGGTGCTGCTCACGCACCGCTCCGATTGGGATCCCACCGAGCTCGCGATCGAAGGCGCTGCGCAGGTGCGGCTGGAAGGGCTGGCGCATCCGCTTTGTCGCGATCTCATTAGCGAGCTGCTCGGCGACGATCCGTCGCTCGGCCGGCTCAAGGACGACCTGCCGGCACGCAGCGGCGGCAATCCGCTGTTCATCGAGGAGCACGTGCGCAGTCTCATCCAGTCCGGCGACCTCGAAGGCGAGCCACGGCGCTACCGGATGGTCACGCAGCGCGAGATGGTCGAGATCCCGCCCACTGTGCGCGCAGTGCTGGCGGCGCGCATCGACCGGCTGCCTGGCGACGACAAGCACGTGCTGCAGGCGCTCGCCGCGGTTGGGGCCCTCGCCAGCGTCGCCGTGCTCGCCGAAGTCGCGGGCATGCCCACCGAGCTGCTGCGCAAATCACTGCGGCGCCTGCAAAGCTCCGGGCTGCTGATCGGGCGTGCCGACCGCGAGCAACTCGCCTACGAATTCAAGCACTCGCTGACTCAGACGGTCGCTTACGAGACATTGCTGCGCGAGCGCCGCCGCGAGCTGCATCTGCGCATCATGCACGCGCTGGGGGACGGCGCGCCAGTCGAAGTACTCGCTCGTCACGCGGTGCTGGGCGAGGCATGGGAGCAGGCACTGGTGTATCTGCGCGACGCCGGCCGTCAGGCCGCGCAGCAGTTCGCCGAGGTGGAGGCCATCGCATGCTTCGAGCGCGCACTGCTGGTGGTCAAGCGGCTGCCACCGGAAAAAAGATTGCAGGCGGTCGCGATCGATCTGCTGCTCGACATGCGCAATGCGCTCGTTCCGCTGGGACGGCACCGGCGGCAAGTCGAGGTTCTGCGTTCGGCGCAGGAGCTCGCCGAGACGCTGGGCGATGAGCATCGCCTTGCGCGAGTCGCGTCGTTCATGAGCAATTATTACGGCAATGTCGGGCGTTCGCACCTCGCGCTCGAATCAGCGAAGCGTGCCCTGGCGCTCGCCGAGAAGCTGAACGACCCCGAGATCCTGGTCATGGGTGCGCTCAGCGCCGGCGAGATCCACCGCACGCTGGGCAACTACGATCACGCGCGCGATTTTCTCACCCGTGTGATCCGCATGATCGAGCCAAGCAACGCACAGCGTGGCCATGGCCAGGTCGGATTGCCGTCCGTGCGCGCACGCAGTCACCTCGCGTGGACGCTCGCCGAGCTGGGAGATTTCGAGCGTGCGCGCAATGTCGCCGAAGAAGGCATACGCCTTGCCGATGCTTCGGGACACACGTACAGCGTGTGCCATGCGTGCCTTGGGCTGGGGGGGACGCGCATTCGGCAGGGCGAGTTCGAGGCCGCGGTACCGATACTCGGGCGCGGGCTGGCGTTGACCGATCGCGTTCCGCTCCTGCGCCCGCCGATCGCCGCTGACCTCGGCCTCGCGCACGCGCGCTGTGGCAACCTTGTCGATGGCCTGAGGCATGTGCGCGACGCGGTGGAAAGCGCGACGACAATGGGAAGGTTGAGCCGGCTGCCGCTGCTTCTGGTCAAGTGCGCCGAAGCACATCTTCTCGCCGGTGACACGGCCGAGGCGTCGGAGCTGTCCGACGAAGCACTGCGACTCGCGACCGAGCAGCAGGAGCGCGGCAACATCGTCTATGCGCTACACATGCAGGGCGAGGTCGCGGCCCGCGCCGGCGATGCGGCCGCCGAGATTGCGCGCGATCACTTCGAGCAGGCGCTGCAGCTCGCCAACGAGCTTGGCATGGCATCGCTCGGTGCGCGCTGTACGGCGGCGCTCGGCGTGCTGCACGCGCGACGCGGGGATCGCAGCGTCAGCGACGAATACGTCGCGACGGCGCGCGCCATGTTTCGGACCATGGGGATGCGTTTCTGGCTGGCGCAACTCGACGCCGACATGACGGGCGGGGACGACGGCTCGGAAGCGCGGCCGGGATTGCGCCAGCCCATCGTCGAGGGAACGGCGTAGGCTGCGCGTCGGCTAATCTTTCTTGTCCGGGTCCTTCTTGTCCTCGCGTTTCGCGTCGGGGTTCGGTGTCGGTCTCGCCGGAGCTGCCGCCGCCGGCGGTGCCGCAGGCTGAGGCGGCGCCGCGCGCACTTCGGGAGGGCGCCCTGCTTGCGGTTGCGCTGCCGGGGGCGCACGCGGCGGTTCCTGCGGTACCGCGCGCGTCTCCGGTGCACGCGGCGCGACAAGCTGCGGTGGGGGGGGCTGCGGGACGGGCCGCTGCGCCTGCGGGACGGTCCGCGGCGGGACCGGCTGCGCAGCTCGATCCGCCGGTACGGGTGACACAGGAGGTTGCGGTTGCGGAATGGGACGCGGAGGTTCCGGGGGCGCAACGCGCTCGGGCTGACGTGCGACCGGGGGAGGCGGAGGGATCGGCCGCGCCGGCTCCGGCGCGGCACGGGTTTCAGGCTGGCGCGGTGCGGGCGATGGTGGCGCGACCGTTTGTCCCTGGGGAACGGGTCGTGGTGGCTCCTGCGGGACGGCACGCGATTCCGGCGGACGCGGCGGTCCTGGCGGCACTTGCTGAGGGGGCCGCGGAGGCTCCTGCGTGACGGCACGCGTTTCCGGTGGACGCGGCGAGGCTGGCAGTGCGGGCGGAGCGCCAGGCGTCGGCATCGTCGTGCGATCGCCTCGCGGAGGAACGGGTGGTATTGCGGCAGCGGGTGGCGGTGCCGGCGGCGCGCCCGGGGGTGGCATCGTGATGCGATTGCCTTGCCCAGGCGGCGCTGTTGCGGCAGCGGGTGCCGGCGGAGCACCCGGCGTCGGCATTGTCGTGCGATTGCCTTGCCCGGGCACCTGCGGTGATACTGCGGTCGGTGCGGTGGGCGGAGCCGCGGGCGACGCACCGCCAGGAGCGTTGCGCGCGCGCAATGCATCACCCCGGACCGCCGGCGGAGGCGTTGCGGACGTCGGTCGGCCCGAATTGACGATCTTCACGTTCGGCGCCGGAGCAGCGGCGCGTCCGGGCGCTGGCTGGGCTTCGGCCCTATCGAGCGGCTTGCCGGGATTCCTTTCGAGCATTTGAACCTGCTGCCCTACCGGCATCGGCGCGGGCGGCGGCGCGGTCCTTGCAACGATGGCTTGCTGCTGTATCAGTGCGGGAGGCCTGGATTGCGCGGTGGGCGCGGCGCCGGTGAATGCGGCGCGTGCCGGCGCGACCGGAGCGATCGGCTGGACCTGCGCGCTGCTGATCGCGGTGT
>Ga0070713_100000029_pt1 | contig 90705 bp, 81 predicted proteins | sample LARL82metaG_FD_65465 | JGI IMG/M metagenome (GOLD analysis project Ga0070713, IMG submission 65465) | Corn, switchgrass and miscanthus rhizosphere microbial communities from Kellogg Biological Station, Michigan, USA - LAR L8-2 metaG | ecosystem: Host-associated > Plants > Roots > Rhizosphere ... | reverse complement strand
ACGAGGCCCATGACGCCTGAACATTGGGAGCAAGTAGCGCTGTTGCACCGCGCCGCCCTGCAACATGAGGAAGGCCAGCGAGCTGCGTTCCTCCACGATGCATGCGCCGGGGACGAGGATTTGCGGGGCGAGGTGGAGTCATTGCTCGCTTATGAAGCAAAGGCTCAGAACTTCATGGAAGTTCCCGCCTTGGATGTTGTGGTCAAGCAGTTAGCTGAGAGCCAGGCCCTACCTGTGATTCAGAAATCGGGCACGAAACTCGGGCCGTATGAAATCCTCGCGCCCCTTGGCGCGGGCGGCATGGGAGAGGTGTATCGCGCCAGCGACAGCAAGCTCAATCGCGATGTCGCCTTGAAAATCCTGCCCGCCATGTTCACCAATGACGCCGAGCGCATGGCCCGTTTCCGGCGGGAAGCGCAGGTGCTGGCATCGCTGAACCACCCCAATATTGGATCTATTTACGGACTAGAAGACTGGAACAATCTCCGTGTCTTGGTGCTTGAGTTGGTGGAGGGTCCTACACTCGCCGATCGTATCAGCGGAGGTGCCATCCCCCTCGAAGAGGCGTTGGCGATTACCCGGCAGATCGCGGAAGCCGTGGCGTACGCACACGAAAAGGGAGTTACGCATCGCGACCTGAAGCCCGCCAACATTAAGATCACTGCCGAAGGGAATGTGAAAGTACTCGACTTTGGTTTGGCGAAGGTGCTGCAAGGACCGAAAGATCTGGAATCCGATCCCTCACAATCACCTACCTACGGCAACCCTACCACCCTTGAGGGGATGATCCTGGGCACCGCTGCGTATATGAGTCCGGAACAGGCGAAAGGCAAGCCAGTTGATAAGCGGGCCGATATCTGGGCATTTGGCGTGGTGCTGTACGAGTTACTCACTGGTGTTCACCTGTTTCAACGGGACACGATGTCAGACACTTTGGCGGCGGTATTGAAAGAAGAACCGGATTGGAATCGGATTCCGGTCAAAGTGCAATCCCTCCTACGACACTGTCTCGAAAAAGATCCTAAGCGGCGTCTGCGCGACATCGGTGACATGCACTTGTTGCTCGAGACCGCTTCGGTTCCGGTACAGACCAACCGACCTTGGCTCGCGTGGGGAGCCGTGGTGGTGTTTATAGTGGCCTTGGCGGCACTATCGCTCATTCATTTCCGCGAGAGTCCACTGGTGTCAGCGCCGGTTCAGTTCCAGATCTCTCCCTCCGTGAGCCTGCTCCAGGGCCTCTCGTTCGCAGTATCTCCTGACGGCCGCCATCTCGCATTCTCCGCGACTGGTCCTGAGGGCGTGGCACGCTTGTGGATCCGCGACCTGGAGTCGCTAGAAATTCGGGCACTTCCTAATGGCTACCCTCAAAGCCTGCACGTAAGCGGAAGCGCGGTGGTACCACCTTTCTTCTGGTCTCCTGACAGTCGGTTCATTGGATTTCAATCCCTGGGCAAACTCGCAAAAATCGAGATCTCTGGAGGTCCGGCACAAACACTGTGTGATGTGCAGGGGACCGTAGTAGGTGGTTCGTGGAACCGCGATGGTGTTATCGTTTTTGCGGATGCCAGCCGAGGCTTAATGCAGGTTTCCGCGGCGGGTGGAGTCGCATCTCCGCTGACCACTATTGATCCATCACGTAAAGAAATTGTGAACGTTCTCCCATCTTTCCTTCCGGATGGCCGACATTTTCTATACCTGCGCGGCTCAAGCATGCCCGAAAACAGTGGCGTTTATGTCGGCTCCCTCAATACCAAACCGGAGGAACAGGACTCCAGACGGCTGTTGGCAACCACGTCGGCGCCAGTGTATGTGCCATCGGCAGATTCGGATTCTGGGCGAGTGCTATTCTTGCGCCAAGGAACGTTGATGGCGCAGCCGTTTGATGCCCGTCGGCTGGCACTGTCTGGCGAGGCCGTTCCGGTCGCCGAGAAGGTTGGCTCCTTCCTCGACTACGGCTTCTTCTCCGCTTCAAGCAATGGTGTCCTCGTTTACAGGAGCGGTGATGGGCTGGATTACCAACTCACATGGTTTGACCGGCAAGGGAAAGTGCTCGCTAAAGTGGCGGAACCCGGCCGTTACAACAGTTTGGCACTTTCACCGGACGGAAAGCGGGTCGCTGTTTCGCGCACCAATCCCGAAAACACTCCCAATTGGGATGTGTGGTTGCTCGACGTAGCGCGGAACACCAGCACACGGTTGACGTACGAACAGGTCCGGGCTACGTTCCCTGTCTGGTCTGCTGACGGGAGCAGTGTCATTTTTGATTCAATCCGGGGGGGTGAGGTTAGCCTTTATCTCAAGCTTGCGAGCGGTGCCGGTAACGAGCGGCTCTTGCTTAAGTCAGATGCTAGATACAAACACGCCACGAGCTCGTCCCGAGATGGGCGCTTCCTGTCGTACACCGTGGAAAATCCAGAGACAAAGACTGACCTTTGGGTGCTCCCAATGCAGGGCGATCGTAAGCCGATCCCATTCCTGCGAACGGAGTTCAACGAACGCTCAGGTCAGTTTTCTCCCGATGGGCATTGGATCGCCTACATCTCGGACGAGTCCGGTAGCGATGAGATTTACGTCCGAGAGTTCTCCTCCGGCTCCGCTCAAGGAGTTGGGGAGGCGGCGGGCAAGTGGCTGATTTCCAAGGGTGGCGGAACTGATCCCAGATGGCGCGGGGATGGCAGAGAGTTGTTCTATGTGGCTTCCGACGGGAAGCTTATGTCAGTCGACATCAGCGCCAAGCCGGTATTTGCGGCAGGAGCATCGAGGCCTCTGTTCCAACTACCGCCTGGTGTTAGTGGCGTCGACGTCACAGGAGACGGTAGCCGTTTTCTCATCGGCGTGCCTGTGGGGCAAAGCGCTTCCGTGCCCTTCACGGTAGTGCTGAATTGGCAGACGGCCTTGAAAAAATGAGGTCGCAATCTATCGTCGCGGCTCGATGTCGGCGGCCATTCTCCGCATCGGTTCCATTCTTTGCGTTGTTGTTTTGCAGATAGCGGATAGCTTTGTCAGCTTTCGCAAAGTACGCGGCTTGATCGGACGGGTTCTGAGTGTGTTCCTGATCGTCTTCTTTCTTCTGATCAGTTGGCTGCTGTGTTGGGAGATGTATCGCGGAACAGAGCGGGACCTTCCGCACGCCCATCGTCGAGTGATCAAGATTGATCAGTGAGGTGTTGCTGCAATAATCCGGCTATGCCGCGCGAGCTTGTCTGGGTAGACCAACTGAGAAAGCGCGGTTCGGGGCTGCTCCCAATGTGCATGGATCTTCAACCCTACTCATCCGCCTATTGGCCAGACTTTCGATGCCATGATGCGAAACTTTGAATCTCGGCTACATCCCAACCAGCCGGAAAAAGCAGAAATAAGTATCCACGAAGCGGAAGATTTGTACCGGGAAATCCGTGTGGACAATGAACTGGTAGACGAAGATGGCAAAACAGCCGCGCTGAAGCCCGGCGCGGAAGTAGATGTAATCGTGGAGGCAGATTCTGATGCGACCCCGAAGAAACCACCAACGTCAGAAACAAGTAGCACCGGAAAACACTAGCTACCCATCGTGCTTCTCATTGAGTCTTTTTGAAGCAACTTCAACTGCCGAATCATTTCCGTTATTTTCTCGCCGCGCCTATCGTATTCGATGACTTCATCGGAGGTCATACCCACAAACGTGGCAGTCTTTAGGGCTTCGGCTTGTTGTTCGCTGAGCGAGTGAATCTCTTCCTTAAGCCTGTAAATCGCCGCTTTGGTTTCGGATTGGTCTTCACCCATCGAGCACCATCGAAAAAGTTGGATGCACGGCAGCACAATCCGTAAAGTCAATTTAACTTGGGACGCGCCTTTCGCTCCTTAGGGGTTTTCTTGTATGTCACACATGGCTTTCACAGCGTTTAATTTATTCGTGTGACAGCTGACGAGAAAATACGCGCGCTGTGTTCTCAGTTTCTGAGGGCAGAAGACCCTGTTGTTCTGGACACTGTTTCAGCGGAGCTTCATCACTCCATAGAAGAATACGTCCGAAGCGCAAAGCACGCTCATTCTGGTTCCGATATTATCCCCGAGCCGCTGCCATCTTCCGCTTTTTGATTTGCTTGTGTGACCACAATCGGAGAATAGAGTTGCGGCGGTACGCCAACTGTCGCTAAATCTCGTGGCTGTTGAAAAACTCCCTCTCCGCGCCAAACAGCCCGAAATTGGGGGATGCAAAATGTCTTGGAATTCGAGAACGTCGCTTAAATTGAAGCGGGATGCAAAGTTGTTTTCGCCAATTTCTTGAAAAAGACTTTTTCAACAGCCACTCTCCATTTCACTCATAGTCCCGGCAAGTCAAAATCTGGGCTCACAGGTCCGTGGTTCCACCCTTGCAAGGAACGCAAGGATGGGCCACACGCCTTTCGCTCTCTTGCGCCATGGGCGTGATTTCGACAATGGACGTTTTAGCTCAGCATTGACTCTTATCCTCTGTCCAACCTGGTCAGAATAGGCCCCAATACGAACGCAACGAAGAATGCAATCGTATAAATACTCGTGGAGATCCAAAGCAGAGTTTTGCTAAAGGTGCTTGCATCATCACAGGCGTACGGATCGTCCGGGCTGCAACTCTGCGCTCGGATGCGCGGTGCAATGTAATACATGTGCACAAAGCTCAATGCGATCAAAATACCGGAGAGCGCAAACGTCCATACCTTGTGCCGCGACAGCAGGACGAGCCAGGGCATGGCAGACAACATGGAGGCCATGGAGGCTCCCAAACCGAACAGCACAAGCAACGATGGAAGGGCACAGCAAAACAGCGTCCCCAGGGACGTGAACAGGGAGAAGTAACTCAAGACCGCTGACTTCTTCTTGATTGGAATAGCCCTGGTATTCATTTCAACTGTTCCTCAATTATCGAACGATAGCGAATTCCATCGGGGAGCTTGCCCTTTGCGGCTTCGGGTACGACTCCGGTGACCACTACCGACTTTCCAGTCTCAGTTACGGCGTTTTGAGTGGATCCGTCTGGAGTCAGCGTCAGGAGATCATTCGATCCAGAAACGCGAAGGACGGTTTTTCCGTTTGCTTCAGCAACTGCTCCCGCGATGACGGCCACCGAATCTTTCATGGTGAAGCCGTTCTTGGAGATGGCTTCATTGAGTTGTTTAAAGCTCACCGTATTGCCCGGCTTCAGCTTCACGGTGGCGAGGCCCTTTTCGAGATTCACCTCAACCGAGTCCACTCCCGCCACGGCTTTTAAGGACACGCGCACGGCGTGTGCACAGACCTCTCAATCCATTCCAAAAATCGTTATATCAATCGATTTGATTTCCGCCGATGCGGAAATCGCGAGTATCAAGGCGGTCGCGAGCAGGGCAAGAATCTTTTTCATTTTTTCTCCTAATGTGAGCGTCCATGTTGGAAAAGCAGATAGCTGAAGTTCACCGCGAAGCGGACATGCTCTTTTGGAAACGCCGATCCGACGTTCTGATAGATCGGAAACTGAGCACCGAAGCTGACGGTGTAGTTGTGAAAGATTCCCAGGGCGGTTGGGCCGAGGAATAGCTGGTGCGCTTGCGTGTTGGCCACTGGAATGGTTGCCTGGAGGAAGCGATTCGAGCGTTCGCCAACCAATTCTCCGAACAGTCTCCAGTCCCACTTGTCAGGCGGTCTTCGCCACTTGGCGGGCCGATAGCCATACACCATGCTGTAGTCGAGCACATCGGGACGCTTGTCGCCGTCGTGCTCATAGAACCTGGTGTAAGTGCCGCCGAGCCAGACGTAATGACTTCGCGACGCCATTCCGCTGACGATGCCAAGCATGGTGCCCGGCAGATTCGTGGTATGCGAGATGCCATCGAATCCCGACTGTGGGCCGGGTACGACCAAGTCCGCGAACCCGGTAGTCTCGATCCGGGTACCGACTTTGGTCGCTCGATGTTGAAATCGCCAAGCCAGTGTTGAGTCAAAATCGGCACCCGGCTGAATCCGGGTAGGCGGCAAGGCCGCGCTCCCGATGACGCCCGGCAACGTAAATGACAGAGTGAGATGGGGTGTAAACCCGTAGGCCAATTGCTCCCGAAATGAAGCTTGAGAACCAAGCGACGCACTTCGTCCGAATAGTCCTTCGTCAAAGCTCCACTCACCTTGGGAATTTGTCGGTGTCGCCAGACCGAAAAGTGGGCCGTGGTTGGCGGCCATCGCTAGTAGCGGCAAGCCAAGGACCGACAGCAGAATTACTGCGAGCCTCATAGAGATTCCTCCGTGATGTCAGGCACACACGTGCACACGTGCGGAGCACAACAGTCGCGGAGATCAGATTCTCAGGATTGAAGCAGTACCGGGCGGTGCGGGTGGCGGGAGGCCGATCTGAATATGGATCTGTTCAGCTTCGGTTCGCAGATGAAACTCAACATTGGGGACAAGAGCGATCGCGATGAAAACAGGATGGACCTGCACCTTGGCTTCAATGGATGGAACAGGAGAAGGTGCGGTGGTCAAGGTTTTGCAGCACGGATGTTTTCCACCACCCATGTGGCAATCGCCTGCCATTTTCTTGCAGCAGTCCATCTCCGCTTGTGTCATCTGCGGATTGGGCAGGCAAGCGAGCGCCGGCGTGGAAACCCAAATCGCAAGGAGCGCCAACACGACAATGGACCGAGCCCGCGTCACAACTACATGCTACCTTTCCGGGAATCAACCCGCAACGGCCTTCGCCTGCTGGGGAAGAAACTGGAGACGGGAGAAGACGGGGAACTGAAGGGGAAAAGCGCGGACAGACGGGACATTCACTAATTTCAGTTTCTCGGCAAACTGCGCAAACGTTCTACCTGTCCATCCCGTTTCTATCTCAATTCCTCGAGCTGCGAGAAGAGCAAGTTTGTACCACTCCCCAAGCCCACTCATCAGTACCCGCTGTGTTTCTTTCAGCCGCCCTAAATCGATTTGCAAAGTCCCGCTCTTATGGGATGATTTCTTTGCACAACACACCATGGCCACTTGTACGATCTGCGGAAATGAAGTTGGACCTCTCACCTTTGGAAGACAGACGTCTCTTTGCCCGGAATGTCAGTACAAAGCTGACGAAGCGCCCGCCGCTTTAATCCCTGAAATCTCGACCGACTCCTCCCTAAAGCCCGTTGCTGCGCGGTTCTCTCTCACCAAGATTCTTGTGGGATTGAATATCGCTGTTTTTGTCGGAATGGTGTTCACGGGCGTCTCCTTTCTGCAGCCGAAGCCTGCTGACCTCGTTCGCTGGGGCGCTGACTGGGGTCCGTTGACGCTGGTCTCGCAGCCTTGGCGGCTCCTGACCTCAAACTACGTTCACATCGGCATCATCCACCTGTTTTTCAACATGTGGTGCCTGCTGAATCTCGGGGCGCTCGCCGAGCGGATCCTCGATCGCAAGAGCTACCTCCTGATCTACACGCTCTGTGGAATCGCAGGAAGTTGTGTAAGTGTGTGGTGGCATCCGGCAGTCGTAGGTGCGGGCGCGAGTGGAGCGATCTTCGGACTTGCCGGCGCGCTGCTAGCCGCACTTTATCTCGGGAAGTTCCCAGGCAGCCGGGAAGCGATCCAGCCCACGCTGAAGAGCCTGCTCAGCTTTGCGGGTTGGAATCTGTTCCTCGGCCTAAGGGCAGGCGTCGACAACTCAGCTCACGTAGGAGGATTGCTGGCGGGCTTGGTCATGGGGGCGATCTTCTCGCAGTTCCTGATGGTGGATGAGGATCGGCGCAGCGGTGTGCGGAACATTGTCGCGATCGGAGGGGCACTCATCCTACTGGTGGCATTCATTGCGACCCGCCGCGAGTACCAATATCCCGCGCATGCTGCCACCGGTCCCGACGAGTATTTCACGGCGTTGGACAAAGCCATGGCAGCACTCGGAAAGAATGACTGGAACGAAGCAATCCGGGATTTGCAGAAAGTCGTAGCCGTAAACCCCAGGAGCGCCGAAGCCCATTATCTGCTTGGAAGTTCCTATCTCAATGCCCACCAGCCCGATGCGGCGGTGTCTGAATTCCAACAAGCACTGCAGATCGAAACACACTACCGGGATGCCGAGGTCGGGCTCAGCATGGCCTATTCCGCCAAAGGAATGCATCGAGAAGCGCAGAGTCTTATCGATCGATCGGAAAAGTAGAAGTATTCATCCCGCCCTCACATTAGTTCGTATCAGGCTCATCTGCATCATCCACCACATCCACCACGTGTCCGCGGATGGCGAATGTCTGCCTCGCGCCGCCCGCCGGTTCGAAGCTCACTCTCGATGGACTTCGCTGCCAAACCGGCGCGGGACACGCAGAGTCTGCAGTAGCATCATCAGCCACATCCTCCGCCAGTGCCTTTTTCAAGACGGTTTTCGACGGGCCAACTGCGCTACGATTGCGAACATTTTTTTGCCGTCGTCCGAGACTCCACAGTAGGCCACATAGTCGCGGTACCAGCTCGCCGTCGAATAGAACGGATCGAACTCGGGGAGAGTGATCGGCGAGATCCGACCTGTAACGCGATCGATAAGCAACCAGCCTCCGCGCTGCCACTGCCACTTGGGGGCAGAGTCTTCCGGCAAACCGTCGTTCACGCGGAATATGCGCCGAACTACGAAGAGGCGCTCGGTAACTTCGTGAGGTGCACCGGTGACGTATTCCTTGACTCGGGCGTCGATGATCAGGGGGCGGACTCTCATGGAAATGGGCTTGTCGTCGCCTGGAACAATCCAATTAACTTCCATCCATTTCCTAAAGGTGATGATGTGGGGTTTGGTGGCAGCGTCGGAATGAATGGTGAAGAAGAACGTGATCAACAGAATGAGGGAGTAGCGCGCAGTGCAAGCGGGTCGTCCCTGACGGAATGGATGTCGCCGCCGTTCTTTCGCCCCTTCGGGGCTTCGTCTCTTCGTGCTTGCCACCCACGGCTTTCGCCGTGGGCTGCATTCTTTCGCCGCTTCGCGGCTGGATTCTGGGCAGATCATCTGCATGGACTTGCTTTGGCCACTGGAATTCGGCGGGTCGGATTCGCACTGCCGCGGCTCGGCTTCCGTACCTCAGCTTCGCGGCTGGCTTGCGGCCGGAGCTTAGGCGTTGTTTTATCGTCAGGTAACGAAGGTCGACCTATCAACGATGGGTGGCAGTTGGAAGTTGGCGACGGATTTCGGTACATAAACGCAGCGTAGGCATACCAGCAGGGTGGGTGCAAGGTTTACGGTCACAATTTGTGGGAGTGGGTACCGATTTGGGAATTGGCGGTAAATCCAAGAAGATTCAAGTGTTGAAAAACTCGACATGCCGGGCCAAAAAGTGTTAAATGACGGGTAGGATTGGGCTAGAGAGCTGATTTTTTGGTTATGAGTACCCCTCCCCGCTTGCGTTCCCAGGGTCCCACGGCAAGGACAACTACAGGGGAGGAAGCTGCTTCTTATCAGACAATGGGGGATCTCCTACCAAGGCGCCGGGTTCCGCGGATTCTTGTGGTCGACGACCAGCCCAGCATTGCTGGACTGATGAGTCAGTTGCTGACCATTCGAGGCTACAGTGTGGTCACCGCCTCCAATGCCGACCAGGCTGAGGCGGAAATCCTACGCCAGACTCCCGACCTCATTCTCTCCGACGTGATGATGCCCGGCCGGTCCGGATACGACTTGTGCCGCAGCCTCAAAGAGAATCCCTCCACGCGCCTCATCCCGTTTGTACTCATTACCGGGCTGAGCGACAGCAGCGACAAAGTACGCGGGATCGAGGCGGGTGCCGACGACTTCCTCAATAAGCCCGTGCTCGCGGAAGAACTGATCGCGCGCGTGAAATCTCTGTTGCGGTTGAAAGAGTTCACCGACGAACTTGAGACCGCCGATTCGGTGCTCTGCACGCTGGGATTGATCGTGGAAGGGCGGGATCCTTACACCGAGGGCCACTGCGAGCGCCTCGCGGTGCATGCTGCCGACCTCGGGCGCCACCTGGGAATGGACGAAGACTCGATTCTCGCCCTGAAGCGGGGCGGTTACCTGCATGATCTTGGGAAGATTGCGGTGCCCGATAGTATTTTGCGCAAAGGCAGCGATTTAACTCCGGCCGAATGGGAGATCATGAAGCTCCATCCCATCACGGGCGAGAACATCTGCAAGCCGCTGCACTCCCTAAGTCTGGTTCTGCCAATCATTCGCCACCATCACGAGCATTCCGATGGATCAGGATACCCCGATGGGTTGATGGCGCCGGACATTCCGGTATTGCCTCGCGTGCTGCAGGTCGTGGACGTGTACGATGCGCTTCGCACCGCGCGATCTTACAAACCGGCCTTGAGCCACGAAGCCTCAGCCGAAGTCATGCGTGAGGAAGCCGCCCGCGGACTCTGGGATGCCGAACTGGTGGCCGAGTACTTCTCAATGCTCGATCGCAAGCAGCAAGTGGCGTGACGGCCGGCTTCGGGCTTCCCGCTTCAGGCTTCCGGGGCTCGTACTTACAGATTCCTACTTATACTTCTAGGAAATTCTCCTATGTTCGTTACCCTTCATTTTCCAAGTACAATGACAAGGTTGTTGCTGAAAGGCGTATAACGACCAATCGCAGAAGGTGCTTCCGGAAGCCCGAAGCCGGAAGCCTTTTCGATGAGACTGTGAACTTGCCTCCTACTTACAGCATCGTCATTCCCGCCTATAACGAGAGCGCCCGCTTGGGAGCCACACTGGAAAGAGTGCTGGCATATGTGGGCGATCAGGGCTGGGACGCCGAGGTCATCGTTGTCAACGATGGATCCCGGGACAATACGGCAGAGATCGTCAAGAGTTTTGCGGCAAAGAATCCCACACTGATGCTGCTCGAGAATCCCGGCAATCGAGGGAAAGGATACAGCGTACGCAACGGCATGCTCCATGCCCAGGGACGGCTGATCCTCTTCAGTGATGCGGACCTGTCATCTCCGATTGAAGAGGCTCCGAAACTGCTGAGCGCGCTTGAGGCCGGGGCTGACATTGCAATTGGATCACGCTGGCTGAAAGCGGAAACGCAGACGCAACGGCAGCCACTACATCGGCAATTATTCGGAAGAATTTTCAATCTCATGCTGCGGATTTCCCTCGGCCTGCAATTCGCCGATACTCAGTGTGGATTTAAAGCATTCAAGCGCACGGCGGCCCAGGCGATTTTCCCGCTACAGAAGATTGAGCGGTGGGGATTCGATCCCGAGACCCTTTTTCTTGCGCGCAAGTTGAGATTCAATGTGCAGGAAATCCCAGTGGCCTGGGGACACAGCGGTGGCACCCGCATTAATCCGCTAGTTGATGGCGCGAAGATGTTTCAGGAGATGTTGCGCGTGCGCTGGTACTCGATCGCCGGTGAATATGACAGCGCGAATCCGGCAGGAAAGGGCGATGCCAGCAACCCTGTGCCGCTAACCGGAAAGACCCACAAAGAAAAACGCGCCTGACCCGCTCTCAATCCTTCTCGTCTTCGCCCTTGTGCAGTTGCTGTGCGAGGTAGTTCTCGATACCCGTCTCCTCGATGGCGTGCAGTTGACCTTCCAGATGATCGACGTGCTCTTCCTCGTCAGCGAGAATGTCTTCAAATAGCGCCCGAGAAGCGTTATCGCCTACTTCCACCGAAGTGCGGATAGCGTTGTTCAGATGCTTCACCGCATGCACCTCGAGAGCGAGATCACTCTCAAACATCGCCTTGACGTTGGCTCCGACATTGATCTTGCCGATGTCACTCATGTTAGGCGTGCCTTCGAGGAAGATGATCCGATCCATCAACTTCTCGGCGTGCACCATTTCTTCGATCGATTCCTTGCGGTAGTCGGCGCCGAGGCGATGATAACCCCAGTTATCGCAGAGCTTGCCGTGAAGAAAATATTGATTGATGGCCGTGAGCTCAGCTTTCAAAGCTTCGCCCAGGAATTTCAGAACTTTTTCGTTTCCATGCATGGGGAAGGATTCTAGTTCGCCAAAGTTTTCGTTTCAACTCGAATTTGCGCAACATCGCGAACCGCTGAGCATACGGAATGTTGCGACGAAAGATTTTGCGATGTTTACATCCTTTTTACAGATTCGACAACACGGGTTCCCATTTCGGCGGTCGAGATCGAAGCGCGTGACTTGCCCGCGAGATCCGCGGTTCTCGCCCCAGCGTTCAAGACTGACGAAACCGCTTGCTCTACTGTCGCAGCTTCTTTTTCCAATCCGAACGAGTGGCGGAGCAACATCGCAGCCGAGAGGATCGCTCCGAGAGGGTTGGCAATTCCCTTTCCAGCTATATCTGGCGCGGATCCGTGCACGGGCTCGTACAGTCCTACTTTGCCGCCGATGCTGGCCGACGCGAGTAGCCCGAGAGATCCGACCACTCCTCCAGCCTGATCCGAGAGGATATCGCCAAACATGTTCTCGGTAAGGAGGACGTCGAAATCTGTCGGTCGTTGCACGAGCAACATGGCGGCGGAATCCACATACTGATGCCCTAATTTCACCTCGGGATATTCCTTGCCCATCCGCGTGACGACATCGCGCCAAAGACGCGAGCACTCGAGCACGTTTGCTTTATCGACGGAAAGAACTTTCTTCTTCCGCTTCATAGCCAGATCAAACGCAACGCGGGCGATGCGTTCGACTTCGTGTTCCGCATAACACATGGTGTTAACGGCCACGCGCGAGCCGGCTTCTCCTTCGATCGAGCGCGGCTGGCCGAAGTAGGCTCCGCCAAGAAGTTCGCGCACGATCATGATGTCAGTGCCACGAACGAGTTCCGCGCGCAGCGGGGAGGAATCCTCCAGGGCAGGGAAAAATACAGCGGGACGCAAATTTGCATAAGCTCCCAGTTCCCGCCGAATGCGCAGCAAGCCGGCCTCAGGTCGGAGATAGCCGGGATTTTTGTCAAACTCTGGACTGCCGACTGCCCCCAGCAGAACGGCTGCGGATGACAGGCAAGCCTGTAGAGTGTCGGCTGGAAGAGGATCGTTGGTCGCCTTGAGCGCTGCCCCGCCGATCAATTTGCTTTGCAGTTGCAGTTGATGGCCGCATCGGGCAGCCACCGCCTCTATTACGAGAACTGCCTGATCAGTGACCTCGGGACCGATTCCGTCGCCAGGAAGAACAGTAAGATTCAGGATCATTTGGAATTGGGTGATTTTGTAATCTGGTAATTGAGTAATTGGAAACCGTCATTGTATGCGGTTGGGAGCCATTGCGCTACGGCTGAGGGGATGGTGAGAGTAAAGGCGTAACCGCAGAGAGCGCGGAGAAAAGCCGCAAAGGACGCTGAGAAACACCTGTTCGCGCTGACAGCTAAGCGCAACGGAGCTGGCGGAAAATGAAACCCGAGAAGCGAAGCTTCCCGGGCTCAAATTACCCAATTACTAAATTTCTCAATTACACAATCTCTAGACTCCCCACAGATAGTCTTCCTGCTGCGTCTGCTCCTGATGCGTCTCGCCATGCGCAGGGATTGGCACACCGAAGGGATTTGTTTCCGCGGTGGGGAACGGCTTCTCTGGCTCCGCCTCGGGAGCGCTCACGACTGCCGCGTTGGTGGCGTCCATGACCGGTTCGATCAACGGCGTAGCCGACATCGTGGGCTTGTGCGTGTCGCGGATCAGTTCAAGCAGGTGATGATCCTCGACGTGTTTGATCTTGTCGGCCAGTCGAACAAAGCGCCGATAGATGTCGTCGAGAGCGCGCCGGTCGAACTGATATCCAAGCTGCTCGCAGCGCATGCTCAGCGCGTGGCGTCCGGAGTGCTTTCCCAGAACTAGCTTCGAATCGGGTACACCCACCGACTTCGGCGTCATGATCTCGTACGTCAATGGATTCTTCAGCACGCCATCCTGGTGGATACCCGCTTCGTGGGCGAATGCGTTGCGTCCGGTTATCGCCTTGTTCGGCTGCACCGCGACGCCGGTAATCTCGCTGAGCATCTGGCTGGCTGCAAAAATCTGCTCACTCACCACGCCCGTCTCATACGGATAGCGGTCGGGTCGAACCCGCAGCGCCATCACAATCTCTTCCAGCGAAGCGTTACCCGCGCGTTCTCCGATCCCGTTAATGGTGCATTCGACCTGGCGGGCTCCCGCCGCAACCGCTGCCAATGCATTCGCTACTGCCATGCCAAGATCGTTGTGACAGTGCGCCGAGATGGTGACCTTATCGATTCCCTTCACGCAACGGCGAATCATCGCGATGAGATCGCCGAACTCCGACGGAACCGTGTAACCGACCGTATCAGGAATGTTGAGAGTCGTGGCGCCAGTTTCTACTACAGCGTCGAGGACTCTGCAGAGGAAATCCGGGTCCGTTCGCGTAGCGTCTTCCGGGGAAAACTCAACGTCATCGCAAAGCGATTTCGCGAGCCGAATGGCTTCGCGCGCCTGCGCCACGCACTGATCGCGGGTGATACGCAGTTTGTACTGCAGGTGAATGTCAGAGGTCGCGAGAAAGACGTGAATGCGCGGATGCTCGGCGTTCTTCAGCGCTTCCCATGCACGCTCGATGTCCGGACGGCAGGCTCGTGCCAATCCGGCAATGATAGGCCGTCGCACCACTTCGGCAATCGCCTTCACCGATTCGAAATCGCCATCAGAAGCGATGGGGAATCCTGCCTCGATCACATCCACGCCAAGGCGATCCAGTTGATGAGCCAGCCGCAACTTCTCCTGCTGGTTCATACTGCAGCCCGGGGACTGCTCGCCATCCCGAAGAGTCGTATCGAATACCGTAACTCGCGCTTTATCCATAACGATTTATTCCGTAGCGCCGGCCGTTGGCCGGCTTCCCGCAAGGGATACCAGCCCTCGCGCCCGCGCAGCACTCACGTGCCTCGCGGGTGATTCTTCTATGGTAAGGCGCGATCCTCGTAGAAGCAAAACTTATATTTCTTCAGCAATCATTAGCAACAGTTGTATTATAAGTATGTCTAATAGTTACGGCAGAACCCTTAAGGAGCCCCATGGAGCTCTCCCAACTCGAAGTCTTTCTGGCTGTTGCCCGCGAGCGGCGCTTTTCGCGTGCCGCCGACAAGCTCTTCCGGACGCAATCCGCGGTCAGTCAGACTATCCGCAAGCTCGAAGAGGAACTGGGGGAAGCTCTCTTTGACCGATCCTCGCGGGACGGCGTACTCACCGACGCGGGCAAGGTGCTTTACGAGTATGCCGAAAAGCTGATCAACCTCCGCGGAGAAGCCGCGGAATCGCTATCCGAGTTGCGCGAGCTGCAAAAGGGCAAGCTCGTGATTGCGGCCAATGAGTTCACCGTGCTTTATCTGTTGCCCGTGCTCGCAGAATTCCGCCGGCTACACCCGATGATCAAGATCATCGTTGAGCGCGCCCTCGGCAGCCATATTCCCGACGATGTTCTCAGCTATAACGTCGAGTTTGGCGTCTTGTCGTACGAACCCCAGGAAGAGAACCTGCACTCGGTAGTGGTGTATCTCGACGAACTGGTGTTCGTGGTTCCGCCCAAGCATCCCCTGGCTTCGGCGCAGCAGGTCAGTATCCGCCAACTGGGAGCCGAATCGTTTGTTGCTCACATCGTGTCATCCCCGTACCGCGAAAAAGTCATTCAGCTTTTCAAGGGCCACAAAACGCCGCTGCATATGGATCTCGAACTGCCGACCCTGCAAGCCATCAAGCAGTTCGTCGCGATGGGAAACGGGGTAGCCCTGGTACCGGAAATCAGTGTTGAGACAGAGATCGCGCGCGGAGAACTCGTTCGCATCCCGGTGCGCGAACTGCAAATCAAGCGCAAGCTGCGGCTGATCTACCGCAAAGGGGCGAACCTTTCGCATGCGGCGCGGGCGTTCTTGAAAGTGGCAGAGGCTGTGGCTTTGGATCGCAAAGGGAATTACAGATTTCAGCGGGAAAAGTAATGGTGGATGCCCAGTGGGAATTCCCTCACTGCTGCGGCGATGTTTAGGTTGTAGGGATCCTTCGACTCCGCAGATTTCGCAAAAGACGCGAAATCGGCTCCGCTCAGGATGACATATATAAACCCGCAGGAACAAGAATCCCCACCCTGTCCTGGAAAAGCCGCGGAACGGGTGGGGCCCACGAAAGACTAAATCGCTACCGAAGTTCGCTAGGCAGCAAACTCGCCCGTGAGCTCGGTCCGGAAGGATTCAACAGCCGACGCGACACTGGCGTGAACTTCGAGCACAGAGTCGAGGTTGGTCAGATCGAGCAAGGTCCGGACGACGTTGCTCGGAGCGGCGCACTTCAATTCCGCTTTGCGCTCCTGTGCCCAGGTCTGGAGCAGCGCCAATTCGCCGATGCCCGCGCTGTCCATCGAAATCACTCCACCGAGGTCAAGTACCAGCTTGCTTCCATTGTGCAGCACTTCCCCCACAACGCGCGACAGCGCAGCAGCCTCATCGCGATACACAATGCGGCCCTGGCAGTGCACGACGATAACGTCCCCATAATTTCGTGCTTCCACCCTGAGTTTCAACTTCGACTCCTTGTCCAGCGCAAACGGCGCCGGCGCCAGCAACTGCTCCCAAGCTTCGCAATCGAGGTTCATGATTTGCATATCAGATAGACGTGGGTGCTCAGGTTTTGGCACCATGAAAATCCGGTAAATTTCTGCCGGATGTAAGCTCGTGCCCCGCCTGCGACAAATTTTGTCACCCGGGACATCTTGCCCATCCGGTACACTGCATCTAACGAATTTCATTGATTACAATGCTCATTTGCCGGCTCGAAGGGCCGGGGAGGGATTTTCGTGTCGAGAACTGCTGCCGCCGTGCTGGCCTTTGCCGGCTTGTGTTTGTGCTCCGTCCCGATGATGGCACAATTCAACGGGCTTCTTCCTAGTGGAAACGTCTACGGCGGATTTTCCTACGCGCAGCTCACCAACGTGGTCGTCCAACAGAGCTACAAGGGATGGAACGCATCCTTTGAGGCGCTACCCTTCGTCCGCTTGCCCCGCCTCGGGCTGGTAATCGACGGCAGCGGCTTCTACCGCCGCGGCGAAACCCAGTACAACGCCATGGGCGGTCCGCGTTTCTCCACCAATATCGGCAAATGGCGACCATTTGTTCATGCCATGGCCGGCATTCGCCACTTGGACTCCAGCGGAACCGTCTATCAGCCACTGGTCATAGACGCCGGAGGCGGTGTGGACTACAAGCTGTGGTTCAAGAATTTCTCCTGGCGACTGCAGGGCGATTACATGCACTCCAAGTACGCCAGCGCCGTGCAGAATGACTACCGAACATCCACCGGAATCGTCTGGCGGTTCTGACCTCTCGGGTCCCTCCGTACCGGAATTTGCGACGATCTGATTTCCTCCTTCGCGCATCCAAGAACTTTATGCGTCACTATGGGTTACGCAATTGCAGTGAGGAAAGTTTCATGCGAAAGACTGCGTGCGCCATTTTTGCGCTGTTCCTGTTTACCAGCCTGGCCGCCGCCCAAATCCCCACCTCGGGAAACATCTTCGTCGGATACTCCTACGAAAACACAAATTGGTCTGGGCTCCACTCTTCCCTTGACCGCCCGAATCTGAATGGATGGGAAGCTTCTCTTGAAGGAAAAGTCTTCCCGCATCTCGGCATCGTCACTGACTTCAGTGGACACTACGGATCGCAAAGCTTCACGGAGTTCACACCAGGCGGAGGACCTGTCACCGTCAACGTAACCGGCCACGAATGGGAACTCCTGTTCGGACCGCGGCTCTCAATACCTGTCGGGAACTTCACTCCATTTGCGGAAGGAATGTTCGGCGTGGCACACATCCACAACGGCGGCGACTTTCCAAGCTCTGCCAACACCTCGTTTGCGACGGCGCTCGGCGGTGGCCTCGACTATCGGCTCATCAAGTTCTTCGCTTTGCGTCTCGAAGTCGATTACCTCAAGACACGCTTCTACGACACTCACCAGAACAACTTGCGCCTTTCGCCTGGACTGGTATTCCGGTTTTAATTCAATCCTTCTTCAGAGGAGAGTATGAGAAAGCTTGTTGTGTTTGCATTCGTCTTTATATTGGCTGAGATTGCGGCCGCGCAAATCCCAACCTCAGGAAATATTTTCTTCGGATATTCCTACCTCAACACGAACCTCAATGGAGACCGGAATAGCCTGAACGGATGGGAAGGCTCCGTGGAAGCAAAGGTCTTGCCTCACATCGGGCTGGTAGCGGACTTTAGCGGACACTACGGATCAGAAACATTTAAAGCCTGCAATGGATTTGATTGCGTGATTTTCGATTCGGACGTCACCCAGAGCAACTATCTTTTCGGCCCACGCGTTTCAGCATCCTTTGGGAGGATCCGGCCCTTTGCGGAATTGTTGATCGGCGCCGCGCATGTAGACATCCACTCGCTCGATTCGGATACGTCGTTCGCGACGGGAATAGGAGGCGGGCTGGATTACCGTTTCCTGAAACTTCTCGCCTGGCGTTTCCAAGCAGACTACATCCATACCAGCCCCTTCAACACTCCACAAAACAACCTGCGATTATCAACCGGAATCGTAGTGCGCTTTTGATCGCATAAAAAACAGGGTTCAGCTGGTTGGCTGAACCCCGTCTTCCGTGGCCACAACAAAAACTTGCAAACCTCAGGCGTGCGGCAGGCTGTCTGCCTCGTGCGCCCAGTACTTGTGATCCTTCAGGAAATATTTCTCGTTCCCATAATTCATAGCGGTCTTCAGGAAGAGCCAGCCCACCTTCAGATGTCCCATCCGCTTGAAGCGACGATTGGTGGTATAGACACCGCCGCGGACAATTGCGAACCGCTTTCGTTCGATTTTTTGGCTCAGCCGGTAGTCTTCGGCAAACAGAATCTGCTCATGAAACCCACCGAGTTCCCAGAACTTCTTCCGGTCGAACAACATGAACATTCCAGTCGCGAAGGGCCGATGCAAGTACGACAGGTACTGAAAGAAATCGTTCGCAGCATAGAACAGCTTATCGACCCAGCTTCCGTCCTTGCACACGATGTTCGTGGTCAGGCAGTGCAGCCGGTTCGTCTGCGCCTTCTCCATGCAACGGCGAATCAACGATTTATCTGCGAGTTCGATATCAGCATCCAGGAACAGGATGTAAGGCGTTTCGGCCTGCGCCGCTCCGTGATTGCGCCCCACAGACGGCATACCGCCCCGAATCACGCCAACGTTCAGGCGATCCCGGAAGCTCAGGACGATTTCGGGGGTGCCGTCCGTCGAATTCGCGTCAGCGATCAACACTCTCGTACTCGACATCATCGAGTAATCCTGAGTCGTCAGCGAGGTCAGCAAGCGCGGGATCAGCGTGGCTTCGTTCTTCGCCGGGATCACGATGGTCAATTCGCTCGCGGTATTCATGTTGGTCGAATTCATGAATTTGTACCCCCGTTTCATCGATCGTCAAGTAGGTGAGCCGCGAATCGACCCACCCGCCTGAGTTGTAGTAACTGATGCCGTCTTTCTCCACGTACACCGCTTCGTGAGTGTGCCCGCAGAAAATGCGTTGTGCTTCATGATGCCTGGCGAAAGAGATCGCGCCCTGTGACACTTTCGTCGACATCCGCAACCAGCGCGTATTCAGCCGGTCAATCATGCGAGCGATGGGCTTGTTCCTGAAATCCAGTTTCTGCAGCAACAGATACAGCGACGTCCCCCAGCGGCAGAGCCGAAGGCTGTTCACCTGGAAGCCGTCAAACTGATGTCCATGGATCGCAATGTGCCGCAGCCCACGGTAATCCCACTCGTACTGTTGATAAACTCGTACACCGACCAGGTGCGACATGATGTTCGCCAGGCCGTGGTCGTGATTTCCCTCCACCCAGACGACTTCAATCCCGCGCTTGGGATTCGACAACTTCCGGATATGCCCCAGAAATTTCCAGTGGTCTTTGGTGAGTCGCGCGAAATTCAGGTCCGCGAAAATGTCCCCCAGCAAGATCAGGCGCTGGAAGCGGGTTTCCTTGAGCAACGTGGTTGCTTCCCGCGCGTGGCTGGTGTCAGAGCCGAGGTGCAGGTCCGAAAGGATCAGCGTGTTGTAGGCATGCGGATCCATGCTTCGGTTCTAGCAGGAGACTGTTAAGGGGTGATGAATGTTGCATCAATTTTGGCGCATAGAGATAACTCATTAGTAATCAACAATCCAGATGGAGGGATCGAGCGCGCAAACGGTGAAGCCGGCCGACTGCAGATCTCCGGAGAGCTTTAGTGGGCCAGGGTTTTGCGCTCGCCGGCGAGATCCAGCATCTGCGCCATGAAGTGCACGAGCCTGAACTTGTCCCCGAAAGAGGGTTCGCCTTCCATCGACACGTGACTGATGGCCGGGCTGATCAACGCGTTCTTCAAATAGCGTGGCGGTGTGTCGTTTTGCAGCCACAGCAATTCCGAGGGCGGAATCACATTGTCGGCGGCGCCGTGCAGCAGGAGTACCGGAACGTGCAGGGACGAGACGTGCCCATGCGGAGACACCGATGCCATTTCAGGGCGATGTCGCGCAATCACTTGCTTCATCTCATCGGCTAGCTTTCCGTCCTGGTGCTGATACAGCAAATCCATCTTCTCGCGGGACGCGGCGCTAAGTTGCGCCGCTGCTTTCTTCGATCCCTCCACCTGCTCCCACAACAAAAGTCGCAGCGCCGTGCGAGCCGCTTCGACATCGGCAGGCGGAAAGAAATCTTCGACATGCGAGTAGATCAGCACCAGCGGTCCGTACTCGTGCGCGGCCATCTGCAGTGTGCTGCCGTCTGGCCGGACGATCGTGTTAGTGATCAGAAAATCCGATACGCGCTCCAGATCGTCGTGCGATCCCACAGAAACGACGAACTGAATGAAGGGTGCGTAATGCTCGTCAGCAGCTGCCAGCAACGACAATCCTCCGGCAAAACTCAGGCCGAGCACGCCGACCTTCTGCCCTGAATCCGACGACAGTTTGCGGGCCGAGTCTCCGATCAGCGCGATGGATGCTCCATCAACTCGGTAATCAGCGAGACCGTCTAATTGAGGCGTAAGCACTTCGATGCCGCTGGCCGAGACTGCCCGCGCGAATCGGACCAGCCGCGGTTCCTCGACGCCCAGATGATGCACGCCATGCACGATGACCATTCCCGGCGCGTGTGCAGGCCCTTGCGGAATATACAGCCGCGCGGGTATCGACCCCGAGGCCGTCGGAACAGTCGTCAGCCTCTCCTCGACGGGATAGGTTCCCATCCGGGCTAATGCGCCAGGCTGATTTGGATCTTGAATCCGTAGGAGGAGTCCAGCAGCGCGAAGATGCGTATAGACCGGATGCGCGATCGCCAGCAAGAAAACCAACACCACCAAAAGACCGATCAGGACCTTCGTGGTCCGTCGTCGTGGGCGAGTCTTCGGTGGCGCCTTCTGCAGAGTACCTGTGCTCAAAGAGAACGATACCTGTGAGAGATTATTCCGATTCCAGCGATTTACCCTTACCGACTTCCAGAGAACATCGACTTCAGTAGACTAGTCTATGCGCCGCACGAGGAAGTGGGTGGAAAATCCGCTGGGGATCGACCTACTTTAACGCGCTGAACATCACACACTGCGAGGCATCCGGAGGAATAGTACTGCCGCCGGCATTCAGATCGACGCGGATCACGTTCTTATCGGTCGAGCAGAACAGACGTCTTCCAGTACGGCCATACACTTCGGGAGCAGCGCCGACGACGTAGCTGGTGTCCAGTCCGCCCGAGGGATCCCCTCCGGCTGCCACAAACCGGTAGCCCGACTTCAGCCCACCCGTCACGCTCTGATCGAGCAGGCACGCGGTCTCCGCGGATCGGGTACATGGGTCTGGGCCCCCGAGGTTTGCCAAGGATTGGGCGTATCCACCATAGGTCGACTGATAAGCCACTTCTGCCACGGTGATCGCGTGAATCGCAGCTAAGGCCGCAGCCTCGTCGGTGTGGATTTTGGCATCGGTGACGCTCGGGATCGTGATCGCGGCGATGATCACGATCAGCGCCACGACTATCATGAGTTCCAGCAGGGTAAATCCGCTTTCGCTTGTCATCAGCCGGTTCCCCTTCTCCGGACAGAGAACGACGCGGTCACGGCAACTTGCGAACAAAATCGACGGAGCTACTGCGAACAGCCGCTTGGGCTGCGTTCAGGGCAGGCTACAACGGCTGTTCCCAAATGGCCACTGCAAGTGGCGGGACCTGAACCCTCGTAACTTTGCTGACCAATATTGGAATCCTATACTGCAACATAGGATTCCGATATAGTGGATCAGAACATCATGACGAACCGAATTCGCTCTAAAATCGCCCGTGGCAGCGCAGAACTGGCCATTCTCTCCCTGCTCGAAGAAAAAACTCTTTACGGTTTTGAAATCGCCCGCCAGATTGGCGAGCGGACCGGGGGAGCGCTGAAATTCACGCTGGCCTCGCTCTATCCGCTGCTGTACGAAATGGAGAAGAAGGGCTGGGTACAGGCGCATTGGGAGGCGAATTCTGCAGGGCGCGACCGACGATATTATCGGCTGACTGCAACCGGACGTCGTCAGCTGGCCCCGTTGCGGCGGGAATGGAGGTTATTTTTCCAGGCTCTCGACGCGCTCAGTGGGGTGAGCCATGCCTGATTGGAAGCGGCTGGTGCGTAAACGGCTGAGTTGCACAGCGAATCTGCGCCCTGAGGTGATGGACGAGGTTGCGGCGGAATTGGCTTCGCACCTGGACCAGGTGTACGAGCAGGCACGGCTCGCAGGATCAACTCAACGAGCGGCGATCCGCATCGCACTGCAAGAAGTGAAGAGTTGGAGCGATCTAAGAGCGCAGATTCGTAGAACGAGATCGACGGAGGATGGGATGACTCATCGCACAAAAACCCTATGGCTGCCGGCAATTGCGGTTCTGTTCGCCACAGGCTTGGCCCTCGTGATCGTAGACCGGGCGCCCGCGTTGCAGGAATTGATCTGGATTGGCCTGTTCGGGATGTTGTTTGGCGCCGTTGTCTCCGAGGCGAAAAATCTGAATGAGCGAACGAAACGGTTATGGTTGCCTGGGTTCGCGAGTATGACCGCGGCAAGCCTCTTCTTGTTTGCAGTCAATATCGTTGCGGACCCGTCACGGTTCTTCACGGAATTCAGCCTGCGGCCGCAAAATGTGCTGCACGTCGAGTCCGGACCCGGACTCGTCTTTTATTTCTCCTGGATCATTGCTCACCTTCTTTTTGGAGGACTGGGAGCGTTCTTATCCCGCCAAGCGGGCGGAACGCGCGGCGCACGCGTGCTTGCCGGGATGTTTCCCGCGCTGGCTATGCTCCTGTTGTGCGGCATAGTGATCCCGATCAGCGCGTTCGCCGAGCACAATCTGTTTGTGGAGCGGCATCCGATGACCCTTGTTTTCGGGATGATGATCTGGGCGGGGATCCCTGGGATTGCACTACTGGCGGGTGCGGCGCCGTTCCTAAATGATACGACGCCGAAAGGTCACCCTGTGGCTGCGGGATAGAACTTCGGAGTGGGCTCTACTCTTTAGGTGGAACGTACTCTTTGGGCTTGGCTGATCCTTCGCCGAAGAAAAACATCTCGAGCTGTTTCACGATCACTTCCTGATCTTCCCGGCGTGCCGGGTTCAAGCGGTATTCGTTAAGCAGCATCTTGCAGTGCTCCATCCACATCCGCCACGCTTCCTGAGAAACGTTCTCGTACACTTTCTTCCCCAGTTCATTGTCGAAAGGTGGCTCGTCAAGCCCCGGCATTTCCTTGTTGAACTTCACACAATGCACCATGTGCGCCATAAGTCCTCACCCCTATGAAATCGCTTCCGCCCAGGCGGAATCTTTATCTTACAGGCTATTGGATGTCTGGAGAGTCAGTCCAGATGCGACAGGCAAATTTAGGCATTCAGTCCTCGGCCGGCGGCAACGGTTTGAGCGAACGACCAACGACATTTTTCTCGCCACTCTGCAGAATTCGCGCCACAACGCCGCACACGACGCCCCACATGAATACGAACGGCCCCAGCGTGCCCAGTCCATGTAGTCCGACCAACTGTCCGAGATTAGACGCGCCGTAAGCTCCTCGCGCCTCGCTCGCCAGCAGGATCGAATCACGATTCGCCGCCATCTGCCCCGACCAAAATGCCGGCCACGACGAATGAAAGATCGGGCAGCCCCCCTGCATGGCCAATTGCGACGAGGTTGAAACCACCATGAGAGTGACGAACACTCCGTACGCCCCCGCTACGATCATCACTGCCCGCCACGGTTTCGAGACTTGGCTCCAGCAGACTCCGACTCCCAGGCACATCAATGGAATACACGCACCCGCGTAGCGTGGCCCAAAGGTCAGTCCCGCTTTCCACCAATAGAACGACGCATTGAACAGAAAGTAGTAGAGCACGATGCCGGCCGCGACCAGTGCCGGCCAGCGAAATTTCTCTCGCAGCCACCACAAGCCCGCCGCCGCTGTGATCATCACCGGTGATCCGAAAAACAACCCACGCGAGCATCCAAACAGAATCTTCAGCAGCCTGTCCGGGTGCGGATACGTCAGCCCCATGTATCCCTGTTGTTGCATGAACGAAAATGAATTGCGATCGTAATACGAATAGCTGGGACGGAATCCCCCAAATGCCGCATGCAGATAGCCGAATAAGACAGCAGCGCAGACTGCCGCCCCCGCGCCGACTCCCAAAATCACGCGCCACCGGGCAGCACTTCCGCGCTTCCATACTTGACCAAGTGCCAATAGAGCAATCAGGGCTGATGCCGGCGCGGCGGGATATTCCGTCACCGTAGCCCACCCTGCCGCGAGTCCTGCGGCCAGGGCCCACAAGAACTCCGCAAGCGCCGTGGAGACATCCGCCAACCTCAGCGCCGCTGCGAATGCGAAGAGCAGGCATGCTCCCACCAGCGCGTGAGCCCAGAACATACTGGCGTAGGCGAGTATCGGAGTGCCCACTGCCATCATGATCGTTGCAAAGGCCGCTCCGCTGGCATCAACCCCAAACCGCAACATCAAGAAAAACAGGCAGACCGCGGACAAGGCTGTCGGCAGCGCCAACGCCCATGCACTGACCATCCACGAAAGCGCGTATTCGCCACGCGCAGAATCCGGATCCACTCCGACGACACGCATTCCCGCCCGCGCGACAATCGCAAACGGAACTGCCAAAAACACGAGTCCCGGCGCTTTGTCCGAATAATAGTGTCCCTGAAAGTGCGCTTTGTCCTCGGTGTTCTCGTGGTAGGCATCGATCGTGAGCGTGTGCCGCTCGAGAATGGCGCGCAGCAGATCGAAGCGTGAATTCTGGTTCCATCCACCGCCCTCATAGAAATACACGAACGAAAGAAGGCTGGCGGCCCCTAACAAGCAGGCAAGCTTCCGGTGCGTCGTCATCGGCCTAAATGATAAAGCCTGGGAATGTGATCCTCACGCCTTTGATTCCTGCACGAGAAGCAGGCATTAATGTGAGTTTGAATGGCTCAGTTCATCGCGGACAACTTCGCCGCCCTTCATCACGAACTTGATCTTCTCCAGCTCGCTCACGTCCGCCGACGGGTCGCCCGAACTCGCCACAATATCGGCAAGCTTGCCGGTCTCAATCGTTCCGATCCTGTCTTGCCAGCCCAGCAATTCCGCTGCATTCGCGGTCGCAGCCTGAATAATCTGCCAGGGCGTCATCCCGGAATCGCGATACGCTTCGTAAATCAGCGTGCTGCTCTCGCCGCGTGTGCGCTTGCCCATCTGATAGTACTCATCCGATCCCGCGGCGATCGGCACCCCGGCCGCCACTGCGCGCTTCAACCGGTCGTGGTTGCCCTGAGCGAACTGCTTCATGCCCTCTTCTGCCTGCTTGCGTTCTTCGTCCGAGATAGTCGCGGGAAGGAACGAGCTGTACACATCCGCAGGATAGTCGGTGGGCACGAGGAAGATTTTCTTCGAGGCCATCATCTTCAACACGTCGTCCGGCACGACGTATGCATGCTCGATCGAATCCACGCCCGCTTCCGCAGCGATCCGTGTCGCATCGTCACCGATCGCATGCGCCGCAACCTTGCGATGCACCCGGTGCGCCTCCTCGACGATCGCCTTCATCTCCTCCAGCGAAACCACGCGCGGACCGGTATTCACGATTACCTTGATACATTCGGCTCCATCGTAAAACGCCTGCTGCACGGCTCGCCGCGCTTCATCGACGGTTGCGACCTCAACGTACTCCTGCTTCACTAGTTCCTGCGCTTCGTGTTGCAGCGAGCCGAACTGGCCTCCGATCCCCGACAATGCGCGAGTACAAGGAACAATGCGCGGTCCACTGACCCAACCCTTTTCGATCGCGCGGCTTAGAGCAACGTCGCCATTGACCCCGGAATTTCCCACGTCGCGGACAGTCGTGATGCCCGACTCCAGATCCTCGCGGCCCATCTTCGCGCCCAGCAACGCGCGCTCCGCCGGACTCATCTGCGACACCGTAAGCGCCATATTGTTGTCATCGCCGCCCAAAGCGAAATCGTAATTCTGCAACAGATGCGTATGCGCATCGATCAATCCTGGCAGCAACGTCGCTGCTCCCAAATCGATGACCTTCGCGCCTGCCGGAATCGCGAGCCCCGTCCCCACCTTCTGAATCCGTCCTCCATCGACAATCACCACCGGATTGGAAACAATCTTCCCGGCTTTCACGTCAAGCATCTTCGCCGCCCGCACGACGACATGCGAATCTGCGGTCTTTGTTGTCTGGGAAACAAGTGGAAGCGCAAACAGGAGAAGCACAGCAACCGCCAACCGACGAGCACTGTACATGAAAGGAATTCCTCAGCAGGATGGAATGAGCCGACAAACCCTGGTTCAAAGCCCGAAACGTTCTTCTTGCACAGCAGACCTGGAAACTCTGAAACCTTGTCCTCTGGTGGGCCCACCAGGATTTGAACCTGGAACCAACAGATTATGAGTCTGCTGCTCTAACCGTTGAGCTATGGGCCCGCAGATCGTACATGGGTCATTGTAATTGATGGTTTGCGAACGTTTCCCGAATGTATAAAGTGAGTTGACTCTCCGGGCTGCGTTCTCGAAATCCCACCCAACGAACAGCACGTTGGGTGGGCCACCCTCCTGCTTAGTGTGCCCCAGCCTTCTCTGCTCCCAGCCCGGTATTCGATCGCACAAGCAACTCATTGAACTTGTGTTGCGAGGTCGGCTCTGAGCTGGCAAGCGTTCCAATAATCGCGCCCAAGAATCCGAGCGGAATACTCAATATCCCAGGATTCTCCAGAGGAAACAGTGGGGCATGCTGAATCAAATGCCGCGCGGACGCTGCCGTCGCCGCCGTATCAATCCCCATAATGCTGGGCCCGACAAGGATCAATCCAATCGATGCCAGGAGTCCCACCGCGAGCCCGCTCACCGCTCCCGCAGTATTAAATCGTCTCCAGAAGATCGAGAGCACAATCACCGGCAAGTTCGCCGACGCCGCCACCGCAAAAGCCAGCGCCACCAGGAACGCTACATTCGCCGTCGGACCCAGCACGATCGCGATCCCAATCGCTATGGCTCCGATCGCAAACGCTGAGATCCGCGCCACCAGCACTTCCTCGCCCGGCCTCCGCTCGGTGCCGCGATGCACCACGTTCGTCCAGAAGTCATGAGAGAACGATGTCGTCGCACTGATCGTCAGCCCCGCAACCACCGCCAGGATCGTTGCGAACGCGATCGCCGAAATAAATGCGAAGAAGATGTTTCCCGCCAGCGCCTGCGCCAAAAGCGGCGCACTCATGTTTGTTCCGCCGTGCCCTTTGATGTAATCCGGACCAACTATCGTCGCCGCGCCGAATCCCAGGAACGTCGTCATGATGTAGAAACTGCCGATCAGCACCATCGCCCATACCACGCTGTGTCGCGCCGTCTTTGCATCCGGCACTGTGTAGAACCGCACCAGAATGTGCGGCAGACCGGCCGTCCCGAACACCAGCGCGAGCCCCAGCGAAATCAGGTCCAGCGGTCCATAAGGAGGTTTGTACCGCAGCCCCGGCGTCAGAAAATCCTTCACCACTTCCGCGCCCTTCGCGTCGTGATACATCACCTGGCTGATCGCACTAAAGAATTCCCCGAAGCTGAAGTGGAAGCGTGCCATCACCAGAATGCTCAGTAGCATGGTTCCCGCCATGAGCAGGATCGCTTTGATGATCTGCACCCACGTCGTCGCCAGCATCCCACCAAACACCACGTACACGATCATCAGGATTCCAACGACGATCACTGACTGATTGAATGTCACCGATCCGCCCAGCAGCAGTTTCACCAGGGCGCCCGCGCCCACCATCTGCGCAATCATGTAGAACGTGCTCACCGTCAGGGTGCTCAGAGCGGCCATCGCCCGCACCGGACGCGGCTTCAACCGGTACGCCAGCACGTCGGCCATCGTGTACTTCCCGGCGTTGCGCAGCGGTTCGGCGATCACCAGCAGCACAGTCAAATACGCGACCAGCCATCCTACGGAATACATAAAGCCGTCATACCCGAAAAGCGCGATGATGCCCGCGATCCCCAAAAACGATGCCGCGCTCATATAGTCGCCCGCCACCGCGACGCCGTTCTGCCACCCTTTAATCTGCCGGCTAGCTGCGAAATATGCTGCCGCTCCCGCCGACCGTCGCGAGGCCCAGTAAGTAATCCCCAACGTGATCGCGATAAACACTACGAACATCACGAGCGAGATATTCATGGCCTACTTGCCTCCGTTCTCAGCCTTTTCCAGGATGTCCTTCGCCAACCGATCGAAAGTAGTCGCCGCTTTCACATACAGTCCGGCAATCAACCACGCAACGAAAAATTGCGAGAGCGCGAACAGGTACGCCAGGTTCACTTTGCCAAAAACCCGAATTTGCATGAACTGCGGCGCGTAACCTACCAACACCGGCAACGCGAAGTAATACAGAACGAAGAAAATGAATGCAGGGACGATGAATAACCTTTTCGTCGCCATCAGGTCCTTGAATTCCTTGCTGGTTGCGATTCGGTCCCACAAAGATTCAGCGGTCTCCTGCGCCTGCTTCGCCATCTCCAAATTGCGGGTGGCATCCGCCATATCGAACCCTCCTTCTCGGGTAAGTGCAAACGGTTGTCGTAGGTAGTGGGGACAGAAAGCCGTCATCACGGTTGACCGACAGCTTACTCCCTGATGTCAAGTTTCAGCTGAGTAAAGCGCGCATGTACCGCGCGGGGTGGGACATGGAATAAAACTGGGTGCCCCACTTCTGGCCGATGTTGCCAGAAGTGGGGATTTTTCGATTCAAGTGGGTAACAGCCAAAGGTGGGATTTTCAATCAGACTGTATGAACAGCCAACCGCACCTACTCCGCCAACGTAAAGTTCACCGTGATATCCGTCTCCACTTCCACCGCCCGACCATCCTTCCTGTACGGCCGATACTTCCATTGTTTCACCGCCTCAACGGCCGCCGGTGTAAGCTCCGCAGGCCCGCTCACCACCTGCAGATTCTCGACGTTCCCTTTCGTGCCAATCGTCGCGCGCAGAACCACCTCTCCCTGGATGTGCGCTTTTCGAGCCGCTTCCGGATATTGCGGGTTCACTTTCTTCACGATCAGTCCCATCATCTCTTGCTTCGAAGCCTGTACCGAGGCATGCTCCGCACCCTGATCGCTGGATGCAACTGTCACGCTCCGCGCCTCCGACTCACCCGGCGACTCCGATGCGTGAACCAACCCCACCGCAACCGGTCCGGCCACAGACGCGAACAGCACCATCCCCATCATCAACTTCTTGCCAAACCCTAATTTCTGCACTGCACGATTTGTCATGATCCACACCATCCTTTTCTTGAGTTCGCCGCCCGACACGCCAGAGATACAAGGCAGGGGCGTTCGCAAGCAGAATTCGCACACCTTCAAAATTCCTGCGGCATACGCCCGTGACTCGTTCCCCAGTTCCAGGACATCCTCATCGCAAGCACGCTCGCGCTCTGCCACCAGCCGTCCTCCCAGCCACCACACCAGCGGATGAAACCAGAAAAGCGCTTCCACCATCATCTGGAGCCCGGCGGTCAGGTTGTCTCTCCGCTGTATATGCCGTACCTCGTGCGTGAGGATCGCTTCCAGTTCCGCATCGGCGAGGTCATTGGAGATCCCTTCTGGCCAGAGCAAAACCGGAACAGCGATCCCGAAGACACCCGGCTCGGTCGCATCCGCGGATTGCATAATCTCAATCGGACGCCGGACGCCCAGCTTGAGCTCGACCCGCCGCAATATCTCGACTTCGCGCCCCTGCTGCAGGCGAACCGCTCCTCGGATCGTGCGCGAAATCCTTCGCCAGCGAACACACCACCACCCAACCACAGCAACAATGCCAAGACACCAAACTCCAGCCACAATGGAAGCGCGCCCGGCGAAATCAGGGGTGACCATGTCTGATGTGCGGCCTGCCACCACTTCAATCACTTCATAGAAACGATGGCCGCGAATGATTGCGATCCCCGATACAGATGCGAAGCGGCTTCCCATTACGCTCAACCACTCAAAGGGAACAAGAAATTTCACCGACGCCGCCAGCCACACCCAGTACCGGACTCGCGCTCGTTCCTGCCGCATGGTCAATGTCAGCAGTCCACCCAGGACTGCAAACAGCGTCGATTGCCAGAGGTGATTCGTCAGACCAGTCAGTGTCATTTGTCCTTTTCCTCCAGCTTCCGCAACGTCTTCTCCGCTTCCTTCACGTCTTCCAGCGTCAGTCGTCCCGACTCGATCAGATGCGCCATCACCGGCTGCGCTCGTCCGCCAAATAGCGCCAGGAAGTCATCAATCAGCTTTCGTTGCGCGTTTTCCCGCGAAACCGCGGCCTCGAAAATGTGAAAGTTGCCCACCTTCTTCACCCGCCGCACGGCCTTCTTTCCTTCCAGGCGGTAAATCATGGTCTGGATCGTCGTGTAAGCCGGACGCTTCTTCTCCGGAAAACTCTCCTGGATCTCACGGATTGACGCCTGTCCCCGCGTCCACAGCCCTTCCATGATCTGCAATTCCAGCCTGCTGAGCCGTGTCAAAGCCATGCCGTCTCCTACGAACGTATGTATATCTACTACATGTGTAGTTGTAATGCAAGAACTATTTCTCCGGAACCTTCCGATCCGATGGGAATATGGGTGCCCAGATAGGAATGCGGGTGCCCCACTTCTGGCCGGTTTTGCCAGAAGTGGGAATTCCTCCACCCGAGAGCAAACTAGAAACAAAAAAGGCGTCCCGCAAGGGACGCCCGTTAACCTTGAAACTTTGACCTGTCTCCTAAACCTTCGCCCCCTTGGCCTTCTTTCCGAGAGCTGCCAACTCCGCGAGCGACGGAATCGACTCCGGCTCAGTCACCTTCCGCTCCGTTAACGGCGCACCCGTCTTGGATGCTTCCACCAACATCTCGATCGCCAGATCAGTATTTGGACGAATGAAGATCGTTGCCGCCAGGTTTCCATTACGAACCCACGATTGCCCGGTCTTTGGCATCCCATCGCAACCGGTCACCGGAATCTTCATCCAGCGCATCCGCTCACCTTCCGCGATCTCGCTGAATGCCTTCCTCGCTCCCATGGCCATGCTGTCATCCTGGGCGCCCACCAGATCGATCCGGTTCTGATGCGACGTCTGCAACCGCAACCACGAACTGACTGCCTTGTACGCGCTCTCCTCGGTCCAGTTGCCGCGCAGCGTTTTCACCTGGATGTTCGCGGGCTTGCTGCGATTCATTCCGGTCGATCGTTGTTTCGCCGCCAGGCTGTTGTTCGGGCCTTCGATATACAACACCGACCCTCCATTTGGCAGCAGTGCCGCAAACTGTTGTCCCTGAATGTTGCCGATCTCTTCATGATCCGACGTGATCGCGCACATCGGGACCTTGTACTGTCGCCGCAACTCCATGATGTAGTCGACATCGAAATTCAGCACGACCCAACCGATTCCCGCTGCCGCCGCCGCCCGCGCCACTTGCGGAAATGCCGTGCCTCCCGCAGGTTCGAAGATGATCGCGTCCGGTTTAGGGACCCCTGATTGCTGCACGTACTGCAGTAACTGCTGGCTCTGTGCCAGCGGATCATTGCTGGCATGAACGATCTTCACATCCACACCCAGCCGCCGCGCCGCTTTCTCAGCCGCCGCTGCTTGTTCCTGCTGATAGTCATTATCGTTATTCGTAAGCGAGACCAGGAAACTAAGGCGCTTCATAAAAAGGACTCCCTCGTTGCGATCATAGGCCGCTGCTTCCGCGTCCCACAGGTAACCGACGTAACCGTGAACACCGAGGAGTGAAGCCGGGGTAGCAAAATCGGGTGCCCCACTTCTGGCCGGTTTTGCCAGAAGTGGGGATTTCAACCAGCAGCCCGGAAGACGAACATCACCCTAGCCGCGAAGCGGCGAAATAATGCAGCCCATGCCGTAAGGCGTGGGACAAAACCGTAAATGAAGGAAGCCCCGAAGGGGCGAAAGAACTGCTGCAAACTACGCCGGAAGCGCAAAGAGAATTAAGCCCCGGCTGCCGCGCTCTTGGCTGCTTCCCCGAGAAACGTCTTCAATTTCGTATCCAGAATCTCGCGGCTCGCATCCGAGAGGTCGACGAAACGGAACGGCTGCATCCATCCCTGCGTTGCCCACATGGGAAATAGCATCTGTGCCTTGCTACGGATCGTGGTTTTGTCGATGTGGAAGATAAGTTCCACTTCCAGTTTCTCATCCAGAGGCTTTTCAAAATGAATGACGCCGCCTGAAGTCGAAAGCTGATGAATCGCGGCTCGCAGCGCGCGCTTGTTCGGCAAACGCACCAGCACCAGCACCGACCCGCGCAACTTCACACGAAATGGGCGCTCTACCAGTCTGTTCTCGACCGGTTTGCTCTCCGCCGGTTTGCTCTCCGCCAGAGGCAACAACCGCGCTGACGATTCGAACTCATCTTCCATAGGCTTTGCCTCAGTATGGCAGTGCCACGATGCCCTACGAAGTTACGGAAGAACAAGCCCGCACCAGCGACGACTGGTGCGTAAAGTATAACGATCAGATGGGTTTCTCTGGGGATAGCCGCCTCGGATGCCGGTCCAGAGCGGAGTCGCAGGATCCGGCGACCAAATGTATCAGGGCCGCAAGCGTTTCACGCTACTTCCGCCCGGGATGCACTTCGGCGCCTTCAGCGAAAAGGTTATAAGGCCAGGATTTCTTCTGCACAGTCACTTTTGACGTATCTGACGCCACGACCCCTGCTTTCGCCGCCACAGGATCACTCTTCGCCGCGACATTCCAATCTTCCGGCGGGTCTGCAATCCCCCAAACATTTCCCGCATTGTAGAGCGCGGCTCCGATCAGGAAAAACTTCCCGTCATTCCCCAGTGGCAAGCAGTTCGCCACCCGCGCCATCGCGGTTCCACCGTGCGGCAGGTCGCTGATCATGATTGGCGTCTCGAGTTGCACTGGCCGCGTGCTGCGAAAACCGCATCCCTGCGCGCTGACCACCAACAGATCGCAGTGCTCCGCATACGGACGCATGCGGTCCAGACTGGTGATGCTGACAGGAATCTCCACCCGCAGTCGTGTGCTGCGGCGCATGGCGGTCTTCGGAGTGTGTACATCCATCATGAGGTTCTTCTTCGGCCTGCAAGCAGAGAGACCTTAATTATTCTGGCAGATTCGCCACGATATCGAATGGTGACAAAAGTAACTTCTCCCCATTCCGTCCGTGATCTCCTGATCTGTTTGGGTGACCCACTTCTGGCCGACGTTGCCAGAAGTGGGGGTTTTGCTGTCCGTAAGAAAATAATCCTCAGCTGTACATCAGCGCCTCGCGTTCCGCCGAGCCTGCCCGATTCCTGCAGCCAGTCCCTTCCCCACAACTCGCGCATATCCGGCCCGATCCATCGCCGCCATCGTGGCCGCCGAGGTACCATTCGGCGTAGCTGCCTCGTGCAGCAACTCCTCAAGACTCGATCCGCTCTCGCGCCAATACTGAATCCCGTCGCCCAGCGCATGCGCCGCGGCGCTCAACGCAGTCTCGCGATCCAGGCCCGCTCGTCGCGCTTGCTCGGCCAGTGTCAGCACCGCGTGATATCCATGGCTCGACGAGAACGTGGCAGTAAAAGCATCGAACTGCCGCTCCGGAATCTCCACGATCTGCCCAACGCGTCCGAAAAACTCCCGCACTCGCGCCCGTTCGCTCTTCCCCACTTCGCGATCAAAGCAAATCGAGGTCAGCCCTCGCGCAATCCGGCACACCGGACTCGGCATCGCCCGCACCCACCGCGCACCCGGCAATGCCGCTCGCAAATTTCTGAGCGGAACTCCCGCCGCCAGGCTGACGCACAATCCCGGAACAACTCTTGACGCCCTAACTTCCGCCAGCATCCCGACCACCGAACTAGGCCGTACCGCTAGCACCACCATCGACGCCCGCTCCACTGCAGACTTCACATCACTCGCCGCTCTAATCCCCGACTCCCGTCTCAGTTCACTCACTTTCTCCGGATTGCGATCGTGCACGAGAATCTCGCGCCGATCTCCCGCAAGCCGCAACCCCGCGCAAAGGGCACTCGTGATGCGTCCCCCACCAAGAAAAACCACGGCGATGTTGCATCTCTCCCTGACCACTGTCATCCTGAGCGAAGTGTTCGTCGCGCAAGCGGACGAACACGCAGTCGAAGGACCTTGCGTGCTTGAAGACGGCGCATCCTAATCCGCCGTGCCTCCCCCATCCACCACCAACGCAGCGCCAGTCATGAACGACGAATCATCCGATGCGAGGAACAGCACTGCCTTCGCGATCTCTTCCACCGTCCCCACTCTTCCCATCGGGCGCTTGGCGCATCCCGCAATGTACTCGTCCCATTTCATGCCGCGCATCTTCGCATCTGCTGAAAGCATCGGCGTTTCCACGTCTCCCGGACAGACGCAATTCACGCGAATCCCCTGCGCCCCGTGATCAATCGCCATCGCCTTGGTCATCAGCACCACGCCGCCCTTCGACGCGCAGTACGCCACGGCGCGGTCGCCGCCCACAATTCCCCATCCAGAAGCGTTGTTGACGATCACTCCGCCACGCTGTGCGATCATCACCGGCAGAGCGAACTTCGACATCAGGAACGTTCCCTTCAGGTTGATGTCAATCTGCTCATCCCATTCCTTCTCCGAGCATTCGAGCGCGGTATGCGGATAGAACACTCCCGCGTTATTAAAGAGGATATCGAGCCGCCCGAACTCTTCTTTCGTCTCCTCCACCGCGCCGCGGCAATCGCCCGCGGAACTCGCATCCGCATGGATAAAGATCGCGCCCGAGCCTACATCTTTGATTCGCTTGACGACCTCAGCCCCTCGCTGCTTGTTCCTGCCGGTAATAGCGATCTCGGCTCCTTCTTTCGCAAACAGCAGCGCCGTCGCTTCCCCTATGCCAGAAGTTCCACCCGTAATCAGCGCAACTTTGTTATTGAGACGCATGTTCTATCCCTCGATCCCCGAATCCATGTCATGCTGAGCGGAGCAATGAGGAGAGCGGCGCGATCCTCATTGCGCAGTCGAAGCATCCCTGCCTCGACCCAACATGTCCGTTAATCAACTCAACGCGCAGAGTAATTCAGAAACCCTCACCGGCTAGCCAATCCCCCCGCCGTCTCTCCCCCATCCAGCGTAAACACATGCCCGGTCGCGAACGCGGCTTCGTCCGACGCCAGATATGCAAACAGCCCCGCGATCTCGTCCGGCGACGCATGCCGTCCCAGCGGAATCTTGGCATTCACCTCACTCAGCATCGCGTCGGAATACTCCGCCCGTTGCATCGGCGTCAGCACATATCCCGGAGCCACCGCGCATACCCGAACCTTGGGAGCCAGTTCCAGCGCCATCGATTTCGTCAACTCGATCACGCCCGCCTTGGTCGCGTTGTAGTCGGCATAGTACGGATATCCCATCACGCCGTTCGTCGATGCCGTTTGCAAGATCACCCCGCTTCCACGCTCCCACATGTGCCGCGCGGCGGTCTGCGCCACATAGAACACGCCCGTCAAATTCACCGCGATGACACGGTCCCACTCCTCCGGCGTGATATCGAGAAATTTGTGCCGAATGCTGATGCCGGCGTTATTGATCAGCACATCCACGCCATCCATCAGCCGGATCGCCTCCGCGAACGCCGCCTCCACCTGCATCAGATCGGTGACGTCCGCGATGATCGCCTCTCCCAGTCCCGGCAGTTCATGCTTGATGCGCGCACCGGCCGCGTCGTCGCGATCGAGCACGCACACTCGCGAACCCTCTTCGAGAAAACGCGCAGCCGTGGCCGCCCCAATGCCCGATGCACCGCCGGTGATCAAGACCCGTTTATCTTTCAATCCCCGCATGTGATCTCCCTTGTGAGCATCGAACTTCGAGCCTCGAGCTTTCAGCAAAAATGGTGACTCTCGTAGCTCACAGCTCGCGGCTCGTAGCTCACTAGGATCCCGCCGCCCGCACCGCGATCGTATGCGGCACCGCCCTCAACTGATCCATCAACTCCGCATCGCACGGACGATTGATGTCATAAATCGCATATCCCATCGTCCCGCGCGTGCTCAGCACCTGCCGCTCAATGTTGATCCCGCGGTCGCCCAGGATGTCATTAATCGCGCGCAGAATGCCCGGCACATTCTGATGAATATGCATCAGCCGGTATGCTCCGTCCTCGAACTCCAGATGGCACGACGGCAGGTTGACGCTCAACGTCGAATCGCCTGTGCGCACATAGTCCAGCAGCTTCGCCGAAACAAATTGTCCGATATTTTCCTGCGCCTCTTCCGTCGATCCTCCGACGTGCGGCGTCAGGATAACGTTGGGTAGCTCTCGCAGCACGCTTTCAAATCCCGCGCCCGACTCCGGCTCCTTGGGGAAGACGTCAATCGCTGCGCCCGCGATCTTTCCTGACTTCAGGCAATACGCCAGCGCGTCGTGATCGACGACGAATCCGCGGCTCAGGTTCAGGAAGCATGCTCCGTTTTTCATCGCCCGGAACTCTTCCTCGCCGAACAGATCCTTGTTCTGCGGCTTGCCATCGACGTGCAGCGTGACCACGTCGGCAGCTTCCAGCAGCTCGCGAAAACTCACTCCACGCGCATTTCCGCGCGCCAGCACGTGCGCGCTGTCAAAGAAGATGACGCGCATGCCCATAGCCTCGGCCAGGTCGGAAAGCTGCGAGCCGATCTTGCCGTATCCCACGATTCCAAGCGTCAGCCCGCGTACTTCGTGCGCCCCGGCTGCCGACTTGTTCCACTCCCCGCGATGCATTTCCGTGGATGCCTGAAACGTCCTGCGCAGCAGCAGAATGATCTCGCCCATCGCCAGCTCGGCCACCGAGCGCGAATTCGAATGCGGATCGTTGAATACCGCCACGCCGCGCTCGTTCGCAGCATTGCGGTCAATCTTGTCGACCCCAATGCAGAACGCCCCTACGGCAATCAACCCCGACGGGGGTGTCCCATTTCCCGAGGGTGACCCACTTCTGGCCGACGTTGCCAGAAGGGGGGGTTTTCCCGCTCCCACCGAAGCCGCCTCCAAAACCGCAGCCGAAACGCGCGTCTTCGACCGCACGCCCAGAATCGATACCCCGCGAATCTTCTCGATCAGTTCGCCTTCCTCCAGCGCTGCCTTGAGCGACTCCACTTCATATCCCGCAGCGCGGAACTGCTCGACCGCCACCGCGCTGATGTTCTCCAGAAGCAGTACCTTCAAGTAACCTCCCGATGTTGAGCTAACCAAGGATTATCTCAAAGTGGTCAGCGCACGACGCACGCCGAGCGCCCCACGCTTGCCCTCAGCGGAGCCGAAGCGCCTGGCCCCTTTTGCCAAAAAGTGGGGATTTTCGTTGCAATGTGAACGGTCGAAGTAGCGATAGCCGGCTCAGGATTACCACGACGGAATCAGCCGGACACCGACTCCTCTATCTCTTACCGCCCACAACCTGCGCATGCGCCAGCGCCGCCACCAGTGAGACTCCACCCAAAATGTTCCCCAACACAGTGGGAAGAAAGAATTCCGTGAAATAGCTGCCCAGCGGCAAATGCCCAGTCACGACCAGGAAGAATACATTCGTGGAACCCGCGATGATGTGACTGAGACGGGCCAGGCTGATCAAGTAAGTGATGATCACAATGATCGCCACCCGCGAAGGCCCGGCATTCGGCAACATCCAGACCATCAGTGCGATCAGCCACCCCGCAAAAATCGCGCGCGCGAATATTGTCCAGAACCCCGGGCCCATATGTGCCTGAGAAACCTCCAGCAGGCTCTGCTGTAATCCCGAGTCGAGAAAATGCAATCTCCCAACCGTCAAGGCAAACAGAAACGTTCCCACCACATTCGTTGACAGAACGATTCCCCAAAGCCGAAGGACTCTTAAGAAAGTCTCCAGGTTCTTGTGGAGTAGCAGCGGAAGAACCACAGTCAAAGTATTCTCGGTGAAGAGCTGCTGGCGTCCTAAGATGACGACCAGAAATCCTACGGAGTATCCCGCCTGGGAGATTAACCGGGCCCACGGCCGATCGGGAAGACTTACAGAAAGAGCCGCCTCGGCCAACAGCGAGAAGCCCATCGAAAGTCCCGCCGCGAAGCCCGACCACGCGAGCGCCACAGCCGGCCGCTCCAGCTCATCTTCTCCCTCAAGCCGAACCGCCTCATAGACAACATGAGCCCCGACCGCCACCCGCTCCTTCACTTTCTCAGCTTCTTCAAGCTTGGAGACAGGACTCTCCGGATCGTTGACGATCGCCTGCGCGGGTTTCGACGAACTGGGCACGTTTGTCTTTGGAGTGCAACGACAGCCGTGGAGTTGCACACTAGATGCGATCCCCGTGGGCACACCTAGCCGTAGGTGATGAAAAAGGATATGACCAATCTCCGAAGAGGCGAAACAAACGTTCTTTACAAACGCACAACGGGAGGAAATTTGCTGCGACGCCTCTGGAAGGCGCTCCGCTCCGCGGGATCCTTCGACGCGCTTACCGCGAGCCTCAGGATGACAATTCAACATCGACCCACGATAGCGTGAGACTAAATCGGATGGCCCTTGAAGAAGTAAATCAGCTCGATGATCAAAATGACGACCACCATCAATTCGAGCACGAAGGCTCGCGATTGATTGAACTGTTCGATCATGAAGCGGTAGAGGTCTTCGGCGGTGTGAAGTTTTTCCTGTACCAGATCTTTGTAATCCGGCACGCCAACTTTCTGCGCGCACAACTTGTACAACCGCGCGGAAAACATGTCGCTCAGGAACTTGATGGCGTTATCGGCGCGCTCGGTGAGTTCGTTCACATCGAGCAGCACGGTATGCAGTTTCGAGGCTGCGCGAGCGGTGCGCCAGCGAGCCCAGGTCCCGGTGCCTCCCTTCTCGAGGAAGTCGTAGACGTTTTCCAACTCACGCGTCATGAGCTCGTCATAATGACGAAACTCGAGCAGCTGCGAGTTCGCGTATTGCAGCAGCTGGATCGCAGTCTCGGCGCCGGCTTGCGTGTCGTAGATGAAAGCAGCATTCCATCCGATCACTGCGAGATCGGTGGGATAGTACGAGATGCGGCTCTGCAAAATCTCTGCGCGCTCGCCTTCACTCAGCGTGGCGGTTTCTCCGCGCACGATCTGGGAGATGCGGTCTCCGTGCTCCGCAAGAAGATCGTTGGCGCGAACGGAAGAAGATCCGTCGATTTCGCGGACGTGGAAGATGAAGTAGTCCTCTTGCAGCCAGTTCTCCTCTTTATAAGGCTTGATCAGCGCCAGGGCGGCGCGTTCGAGTTTCTGACGGACGACGCGGCTGGCGAGCTTCTCGAAATTCGTGTCGGAGGTCCAGTGGGCGGAGAGTTCTATCAGCTTGTCCCAGTCGCTGGAGAATGGGAGTTCGAAGACCAGGCTGACGACTCCGTAATCGTAGTACTTGATTTCTCCGGTGAGGCGCTCGCCGGAGTCGAGGACCAGGGGCTCGAGTGTCTCCTCGACCGGCGGACGCATGTAGCGGACGTACGCCGGGGCCTGGCTTTTGAAGGTGGCATGGGCCGTGCGGGCTCCAACGATCTGGCGAAGGGCGTCGAGCCGGATCTCTTCGCAGACGTCGTATTGGATGAGGACGAGGATTGCTCCCCGGAGGGGGCCTTCGGTCCGGGTGTAGGTCTGCTGCACGTGGGTATCGAGGGCCTGGGCAATGTCGGGACTGACGATGGTGGTGACTTCGCGGTCCATGGGCGTTCTCAGTTCCCAGTTGTCAGATCTCAGTTGGCGAGGGCCTACAGGGTGGACAACTGGAGCGGGAGACTCAATGCTGCTTCTATTGTCCCAGAAGAGGTTGCGTTTGGGATATAGCCTTCGGGTAAACCAATCTAAGCTTCTTATATTCAGTGCGTTACGACTGCTCGGACGCTTCGGATCTTTGTTCGAGAGGACACGTGAAAACACGTCTCCGCCGCCACTTCGGATCAGTGACTTGGGTCAGGCGATTCTGCGTTGGCGCGTTGCTAAAATCCGGGGCATGAGCCGGATCTGGATTTTGGTGGTGGCGGGATTGGTGCTGGGCGCTGCCGGGGCGGAGACTTATCGGCGGATGCATGAGCGACCGGTGCCGATGGTGACTCCTATCCGGGTAGGGGCGAAAATCCAGCCGGTCGATCCGGTCGCGGATGCGGATGTCCAGGCTGTGCTGGACGAGTTGGCGGTGATGAAGCCTGGGATTTCGATCTCGACGTGGAAGCAGGGGCATCCGGAGGACCAGCGATCGGAGGAAGTTCCGGAAGACGCTTGTGCAGCGTTTCATTCGTCAAAGCCGTTGGCGGATGGACATACGTTGAGCCGGGTGGCGACGTTTTATCCGCCGGACCCGCCGAAGCCGCTGGCGCTGCCGGCGGCCGATGATGCGGAGAGCCTGATCAACCGGTGTACGCTGGCGTCGCTTCGGGTTGAGTTGGAGGTCGATGGACGAGAGAAGCTGCTGCGGTCGCTTCCGGGTATCCAGGAGGCTTTCACGAAGCAGATGGGAAATCCGGATCCGCAGCTGGCGGCATACTCGTATCCGCTGGGAGCGCCGTGGCACCTGGGAGACGGTGCGGTCATTATCGAGAAAAATCCGGATATAAGTCCGCTTTTGAGTAGTGTGAGCAACACGTTGAGGAAGCAGTTGCAACCGAAGGCAGTGCTGGTTACGTACTCCTATTTGCCCAAGGGCGTGGACTCGAAAGAGCGTGACAGCGAGCAGCATCAGGTGGTGAGTCCGGAGTCGAGTCCGGAGATTTTTGAGTTGGCGGTGCGGACAGCGGGGATTGAGCAGGCGGATCTGGTAAACGCGATGAACAGGCTTTATCGGGACAGCTATGAGCATCCGCGTCTCTCAGGAGATATAGCGACCTATCAGGAAATGCGAACCACGCCGGGATTGGAAAGAGGCAAGGAAGTCGTTGAGACGTTAGAGGCGTGGTTGCGTGTGACGCGTGAGTTGCCGCCGCAACGAAGGGCAGGTGGACTTTTGGCAGCTTATTTCCTGCTGAAGGTCGCTACCGACCATCTGGACAACGGCGAAATGGAAGCGATGCGCGATTGGCTGCTCGACAAGAAAGTGCTTGAGGCACAGAAACAATTAACCCCATGGGGCGGGGCCACCGCGAAGTGGGCGAAAGAGGCGCAAGAGTTGGATCCCAGGGGGCCCATCGGGGATGCTGTCACGCTAATGGCGATTACGAACCCGCAGGCAATGAACGAGTTGATGCCGAGAGGGTATCAACCGGGTGCCGAGTGGCAGGGAAACAAAGACGTGACCGATTTCGTGATCGAAACGGGGGAGAAATTTCTGGCGCGGACACACGATGCGGAGACGGCTGAGCGGGTCGAGTATTTCATCGGGCTGGCGTACAGCGATCGGATTCAGCTCGCTCGTTTTGGCGCGCGGGATAAGCCGTCACGATGGGAAGTCGAGCGGGCTACGGCAGCCCAACCGGAAGCGATTAAGTATTTCATGATGGCTGCGGCAAGTGATTCGCCGTGCGCGGTGACAGCTTGGCGGAGCGGGTGGCGCGTGTTGGCTGGCTTGCCGATGGAACTTCGGTTTTATGAACTTGGGGATTAGATCGTCGCGATCGTTACGATGCGTATGCTAATTCTGCCATTGCATTTCTTTCGCTCCTTCGGAGCTTGGTCTTCATGACTCGCCTACCCACGGCTGGCGCCCTGCGCTTGATTTTTTTTCGCCGCGGCTGGAGGGCCGGCTGGTGTGCTTTTCGCTGGGCTCGCTTCGCTCGCTGGACAGCCGATGGCGGCTGTCCCCACATGGACCTTGCCTGGACAAAGTCTGAACTAGCGTCGGTGGCGAGTTAGGGCCCACGTTATTAGGGCGGCTGCTGTTATGGCTCCAGCTTTTATTCCGGCTTGCTTCATTTGAGCTCGGATTTCTGCTTCTTGTTCGCGAACTCCACGCGATTCCGGGTATGGATCGTCTTTGTCGAGGGCGCTAGGCTGGAGGGCCATCTGGAGAACTTCTGCTACGTGCAGGGCTCGCCGGCTTGTGTTCTGGGCGATCTGTTCGCGGCAGCTGAAGCCGTCGGCGATGATCAGCCAGTCGTCGGGAGCTTGCCGGACGGCAGGGAGAAGTTCGAGTTCTCCGATGGTTTGCGAGATGCCGTAATGCTCGTTGTGGAAACCAAACGATCCGGCCATGCCGCAGCATCCCGGGGCGGGAGCGGTGAAGTCGATCCCGAGGCGCCGGAGAAGAGATTCCTCGGCAGTCATCTTCATGATCGATTTGTGATGGCAGTGGCCGTGAAGCAGGGCTTTGCGGGGGAGTTGCGGTAGCGTTGCGCCGGCGCCTAGTTTCTGCTCGAGGAATTCGCTCAGCAAGAACGTTTGCTTGCTCAGTGCTTGAGCGCGGGCGTCTTGCGGAAAGAGGTTGGTCAGTTCGTCGCGGAAGACGGCCACGCAGCTGGGTTCGAGTCCGACGACCGGGATGCCCGCTTCGATTTCGGGCTCGAGTTGGTCGAGGATTTCCAGCAGCAAGCGCTCGGCGCGATCGAGCATGCCGAAGTCGTAGAGTGGGCGTCCGCAGCAGAGGTTGGCGCGGGGGACGTGGACGCGAAAGCCGGCCGTTTCGAGGACCTCGACGGCGGCTTTGGCGGTTTGTGGGAGGAAATAGTTGTTGAAGGTGTCGGCCCAGAGAAGCACCTCAGGGGCTGAAGCCGCCTCATCTTCGGACGCCTGATGCGGCCCTGAAGGGCCGCTCGTGCACGGCGAATCGGCAGCGTCGGTGGGATTCCCTGGTCTCGCAAAATCGGCGAAACTCGGGGCACCCCAAGTCGATTGGGAACCAGAGCTGGTGCGGAAGAACCATTGCTTGAAAGTCTCTGGCGCGAAGGGGGGGATACGCCGTTTTGCGGGGATGCCCGTGACTAGTTTCGCAATATCGCTGAAGAACGGAAGTTGGGTGGTCAGATTCACTACTCCTGGCGCTTTCGACGCGAGGCTTGCCCAGAAATCGATGTTGCCGAAGGCGTAGTTGTTCAGCGGCCGAAGGCGGCCTTCGTAGTAGTGCGAAAGGAATTCGGCTTTGTAGGTCGCGACATCTACGTTTACAGGGCAATCGCTTTTGCAGCCTTTGCACGACAGGCAGAGATCAAGCGATTGCTTCACTTCTTCGCTCCGCCATCCGTTTTGGATGACGGCATCACTGCGTTCTGGACTTTGCGTCATCTCCCAAAGCAGGTGGGCGCGGCCACGGGTGGAGTGTTCTTCGTCGTGCGTGGCGCGCCAGCTGGGACACATCACGCCGCCTTCGTCACGGCGGCATTTGCCGACTCCGACACAGCGGAGTGCGGCGTGACTCAGGCTGCCGTGATCGGCTGGGAACTGGAAGTGAGTCTGCGGTTCCCATGGAGCGTAGTCGGCGCCGAGCCGGAGATTTTCGTCGAGCTTGTAAGGATCGACCAGTTTTCCCGGATTCATCTTGCCATCGGGATCCCATGCGGTTTTGAACTTGCGAAAGGCTTCCATCAACTCGGGGCCGAACATTTTGGGCCAGAGTTCGGCGCGGGCCTGCCCGTCGCCGTGTTCGCCGGAGAGAGATCCGCCGTAGCGGATGACCAGATCGGCAGCCTCTTCTACGAACTTGCGGAACTTGGCGACGCCCTCTTTCGATTCGAGATCGAAGTTGAGGCGCGTATGGACGCAGGCATGGCCGAAGTGCCCATACAGCGAGCCCTTGTAGCCGTAGGCGGCCATCATCTTGCGGAGATCGCGGAGATATCCGCCGAGGTTTTCTGGCGTGACGGCGGCATCTTCCCAGCCTTCCCAGTAGAGCGGTTCACCAGGAACGTGCGACGTCGCACCGAGACTGGACTCGCGGACTTCCCACACGCGCTTGGCGTTGGCGCCGGAATAAATCTTGATGTTGGGAGGAGTCGGACCGCGGCGAAGCGCGTCGATCATGCGCTGGGCTTGCAGTTCTGCGCCGGGGATCGACTCAGCACCGAATTCGACCATGAGCCATCCGCCGCCTTCGGGAAGCAGGGAAAGGCCTTCCGTGTTCATGCCTTTCACGCGCTCGTAGTGGACCATTAGGTCATCGAAGCCTTCGAGGCCGATGGGCTTGTGGGTAAGGATTTCAGGGACGGCATCGGCGCACTGATAGATGTCGGGGTAGGCAACAACTGCGAGCACTCGTTGCGGGGGGCTTTCGACCAGTCGGCAGGTGGCCTCTAGAACGGTGACGCAAGTGCCTTCGGAGCCGACCAGGGCTCTCGCAAAGTGGAATCCGTTTTCGGGGAGGAGATAGTTGAGGTTGTAGCCGGAGACTCGGCGCGGGATGTTGGGGAATTGCTTTCGAATTTGGGTCGCGTAGGTTTCGGCGATTTGCTTTAGTGAAGACTTGATCTGATCGACGCGGTCGTTGCCGCGGCCCGATAATTCCGGGCCGCCGGACAGCCGAAGGCGGCTGTCCCCACATAGTTCGATTCGGCCCTCGCTGCCAAGCTTTAAGCGGACTCCGTCGTACGTTACTACTTCCAGCGCTTCTATGTTTTCATCGGTCTTGCCCGCCATCACGGAGTGGACGCCGCAGGAGTTGTTGCCAATCATGCCGCCGATCGTGCAGCGGTCGTGGCTGGCGGGATCGGGGGCGAAGGTCAGGTGATGTTTTTCGGCGGCGTTGCGAAGGTGATCGAGGACGACTCCGGGCTGGACGCGCGCGATGCGGCGCTCGGGATCGATCTCGAGGATGTGGTTCATGTACTTCGTGAAATCGAGAACGACGGCGACGTTGCAGCATTGTCCGGCGAGCGAGGTGCCCCCTCCGCGGCAAAGGAGCGGGGCGCCGAATTCACGGCAGGTTGCAATCGCCGTGAGTACGTCATCGGCATCGTGAGGCAGGACTATGCCGATCGGGACATGGCGGTAGTTGGAACCATCCGTCGCGTAGAGGGCGCGGCTGCCGTTGTCGAATTTCACGTCGCCGCGGACGTTGCGGCGCAGGGCCTCGAGCAGCCCCAGGGGATCGGTCACGGATGAATTTGAGGCTGGCACGGATTCTTGCTCCCTGGGTCGATTGCGGACTTATTTCCTTGTCATCTTGACAATGGTAAATCGTGAGCCATCGCCGCTGGACTGAACGGTAATCGTGGTGTTGTTCCCCTTTTCTCCGGAGATGATGCTGCACTGGTTCTGGTCGGAGCTGTTGACACTGGCTCCGGGGAATTTCGGCCGGTAGAAGTCGCAGACTTTCTCGACGGGATCGCTGCTCTCAAAAACTGCGGTTACGGTGTGAAAACTGCCGAAGGATACAGATGCCGTCCCATTTTTCTGAACTTGCGCGCCGGGGTAAATCTCGATGCCCAATTCCTTGGCAGTTTTTTCGGGATCGGACGATGTTTCCATGCTGCCGAAGGGAGTATCGACCTTCACGTCGTCGCCCTTCTGCGAGACCCGGGCATTCTTGGCGATGCGATGGAAGACAATGCCGCAGGTGACCATAGCCAGAATGCAGAGAAGAACGATGATTCCGATGATTGCGAGGATGATCTTGAGTGCGCTGCTGCTGCCCTGCGACGGTGGGGGACCGGGAGCGACGGGTTGGGAGAGAATGGGGGCCCCAGGGACGGCTGCGCCGCACTTGCTGCAGAACTTCGTGCCATCAGCGAGTTGCGCACCGCACGAATTACAGAAGGCCATGGATCACCTCGTGGTTCGGTTGAACGGGCGAGTATAACCCAGATGCGGTTTCAAAGTTTCAAAGTTTCAAGGTTAAGGAGTTGCTTGAGGGAGATCCCTCGCTCCGCCTGAAAAGCGGCTCCGCTCGGGATGACGGCGGTTGGAGGCAAGGTATGAGCTCCGCAATGGCTAGCTGAAGGAGCGGGTGCCGTAGTCGAACATTGAGAGGGCTAAGAGGAGTATCAGGAAGAAGATTGTGGAAGCTACTACCAGTTTCAGGAGTTTTTCGCTGGCGCCTTTCAGGTGCATGAAGAAAAGGGTGACGAGCAGGGCCTTGGTGGTGGCGATGATCAGGGCGACGGCGGCATTATAGCGGCCAAGATCAAGCAGAGATGCCTCGTACGTCAGCCATGTGCCGAGCAGGAGTGCGCCCCAGACGGCAAAGTACGTCGTGAGCGGTGATTTTGCGTGTTCCGATGTTGAATGTCCAGACATGAATGCCTCAATCCACCACGGTGCTATTTATGCCGATCGATCAGGTACAGCAACGGGAACAAATAGATCCACACAATGTCGACGAAGTGCCAGTACAGGCCTCCGATTTCGAGCGGCGTGTGATATTCGGGAGTGAATCGACCTTTCCACGCTGCCCATAACAACCAACTGAAAATTCCCAGTCCAATGATCATGTGCAGCGCGTGCAGGCCTGTCATGATGAAGTACAGGGCGAAGAAGATCTCGGCATGCCGCGGATTCGCGTATTGATCGGGGTGACTCGGAATCGGTACATGCTCGAAGCTGAAACTGGCACCGGGGACGTGTTGTTCGTGAAATTTATCCGCGTACTCGATACCCTTGATGCCAAGGAAGGTAAGTCCGAAGAGCATCGTGAGCACGAGCATGCCGATCATCAGAGCGCGACGGGAGGTCTGGGCAGCCCAGATGGCCAGAACTACAGTCAAGCTGCTGCAAATCAGGACGGCTGTGTTGGCGCCACCCAGCTTGGCATTAATGGATGTGCTTGCGGCACCGAAGTCTCCGAAATACCAATGGCGATAGATCAGGTAGGCGCAGAACAGGCCGCCGAAGAACATGACCTCGGTCGCCAGGAAGATCCACATGCCGAAGCTGGCGGAATTCCGCTGCTGCTCCTCGGTGGAGAAGTGATGGAGAAGGGCCGGGTTGTGGTGATGCGTGTGAGCGGCCATCGCTTGGCTATCCGACAACTTGCGGAACCTCCTTGTGGCCCTTGTCTATCTCGTCGTAGTTGTAAGCTTCCCAGGTCACGACAGGTTCTTCATCAAAATTGAAGGTTGTCGGCGGAGACTGCGTCTGCCACTCGAGTCCGGCCGCATTCCACGGATTGTCGGGTGCAGGTTTTCCGTAGCGCATCGACCACAGGAAATAAATCATGGGAAGCAAGTAGCCGACGCCTAGCACGGTGGCGCCCGCGGTCGAGAATACGTTGAGAATCTGGAACTCAGGCATGTGGCTGTAGTCAGCATAGCGGCGCGGCATGCCGAGATATCCGAGGATGAACTGCGGGAAGAATGTCAGGTTGAACCCGATGAACACAATGAGAGCGGCGAGACGAGCCCAGCCTTCGGGATAAAGCTTGCCGGAAATCTTGGGCCACCAGAAATGCATGCCGCCGAGGTATCCCATCAGCGCGCCGCCGACCATGATGTAGTGGAAGTGGGCGATGACGAAGTAGGTGTCGTGTACATGCATGTCAACGCCCAACGCCGAAAGGAACAGGCCCGTGAGCCCACCGACGGTGAAAAGGCCGAGGAAGCCGAAGGCGTAGAGCATGGGCGCGTCGTAGTGGATGGAGCCCTTATATAAGGTGGCGGTCCAGTTGAAAACTTTTACTGCAGAAGGAACAGCCACAGCGTAGCTCAACAGCGAGAAGATCAAAGCCGCATAGACCGAGATTCCAGCCACGAACATGTGGTGCGCCCAGACGAGGAATCCAAATACCGCGATGGCGATTGAGGACATGGCCACGAAGCTGTATCCGAAGATGCGCTTGCGCGAGAAGCAGGCGATGATTTCGGTAACGACGCCCATCGAGGGCAGGATCATGATGTAGACGGCGGGATGCGAGTAGAACCAGAACAGGTGCTGGAAGAGCAGCGGATCGCCGCCTAGTTTGGGATCGAAGATGCCGAGGTGTAAGGAGCGTTCAGCAACAACAAGGACGAGTGTGATCGCGACGACCGGCGTCCCCAGGATCTGGATGATGCTGGTGGCATAGTGCGCCCAGACAAAGAGCGGCAGGCGCATCCAGGTCATGCCGGGAGCGCGCATGCGGTGGATGGTAACGATGAAGTTGAGCCCGGTGAGGATGGAGGAGAATCCTGCGACGAAGATGGCGAGTCCGGCTTCAACGACCTTGGTGTTAAGAAAGGACGTGCTGAGCGGAACGTAGAAAGTCCAACCGGAATCCACTCCGCCGGTCAGCATGCAGTGAACCATCATCACGCCGCCGATGATGTAGAGGTACCAGCTCAGCAGGTTGATCTTCGGGAAGGCCAGATCTTTCGCTCCGACCATCAGCGGGATGAGGAAGTTGCCAAGCACGGCGGGGATGGATGGAATCAGGAAGAAGAAGACCATCACCTGCCCATGCTGGGTGAAGAGCTTGTTATAGGTATCTACCTGCACCAGGTCGCTGGCGGGTGTGAGCAGTTCGAGGCGGATGAGCAGGGCGAAAAATCCGCCGATGAAAAAGAAGAAAGTGATTGACAGGAGATAAAGGAGCGCAATGCGCTTGTGGTCGGTGGTGAGAAGCCACGAGCCGACCCCGTAGTGCTTGTTGAGGTAATTCTCCCGTTCAACGTTTGGACTGATCGGTGTTGCCATAGCTATTGCACCTGATTCCCTTTGCCTGGAGCGCTCTCGGGCGCAGCGGCAGCGCTCTTAGGCCCAGCCGGTCCGGACTGCGACAATGATTTGACGTAAGCGACCAGAGCACCCAGTTGCTCTTCACTGACTAATCCCTGGAACGTCGGCATCACGGGCTTGAATCCTCTGACGATTTTCGAGCCGGGATCGAGGATGGATTCGCGGAGATAGTTTTCATCCGCGTTGACCATGCGGCCATCTTCGAGCTGTACCGGACGACCGAAAAGGCCCTGGAGATTTGGACCGCGTCCCTGGGTGTCGCTGCGGTGGCACGTGGCGCAGCCGAGTTCGGCAAAGATCTTCTCGCCGGTGGCGGAGAGCGGGCCGCCGGATCCTCCGGACATCCAAGCTTGGTATTGCGCAGGCTCCATTACCACGACGGAACCGATCATGCCGGAGTGCTGCGTGCCGCAATATTGCGTGCAGAATAGATGATAGGTTCCCGGCTTAGTGGCGCGGAACCACGCGACGGTATAGCGGCCGGGAACGACGTCTTGCTTGATGCGGAACGCGGGCACAAAGAAGCTGTGGATGACGTCTTGCGACGTCATGATCAGCTTGACGTCACGGCCAACAGGAACGTGGAGTTCGTTGATCTCGCGCTGACCTTCGGCGTGTTCGAGCTTCCACATCCATTGTTTGGCGACGACGTAGACTTCGGTGGAATCGCGAGGCGGCGTGCGTCCCTGGAAGTAGACGACCGCGCCCCAGGCGAAGATCACCATGAAAACGCCGAAGGGGATAATCGTCCAGGTCAACTCGAGGGGGATGGAACCTTCGATCTGTTCTGCGGGAACACCCTTGCGATAGCGGTAGCGCGCCGCGAAATAAACGATGGCGCAGAAGACGAGGAGCGTCATCATCCCGGTCACAATAAGCAGGAAGATGAACAGGGCATCAACGTTGCCCGCCATGGTCGAGGCCCGTTGCGGCCATAATGGAAAGTTATCGAACATATCCTTTTGGCGAAGTCAGAAGTTAGAAGGCAGAATGCTGAATGAACCGACTGAATTACTTCTGCGTTCTAACTTCTAACTTCCTCTTACCTGACTCCAGTTATTCCGGCGCATTACAGCTTTTTCCATGCGAAGCAAGATCAGGATCAATCCAGCCAGGATCAGAACCGTAATCGCTCCGCCTATCTTGAGCATGTTGGCTACGACCGCGCCGTATTTTCCGGCGGCGGGATCGTAGTGATAGCAATACAAAAGAATTTGATCGACTGCGTTGCCGATTTTGCCCTCGGAGGCTTCAACCAGGCCCATGCGCAAGTCTTTCGGCGGAAAATCCACACCGTAGAAGTAGCGCGAGATGCGGCCTTGCGGAGTCAGAACCATGATCGCGGTGGCGTGAGCGTACTGGTTCTTGGCGGCGTCGTATTGATACTGGAAGCCCACGACTTTAGTGAGAGCGTTAATCGAGTCGGGAGGGCCCGTCAGGAAATGCCAGCCGGCAGCGGCGTTCGGGCGTCCGTAGCGCTTGAGATAATCTTTCTTCTTTTCGGCGGCGATTTGCGGCGTTTCCTTCGGATTGAAGCTTACGGTCAGGACGTCGAATTGGTTGCCGACGTCGAACTTGATCATCTTCATGGAACCGGTCAGTCCTGCGAGGGTTTCGCCGCAGAGCATGGGGCAGTTGTAGTAGACGAGGTTCAGGATCAGGGGTTTCTTGCCGAAGTAGTCGCCTAATTTGACCGCGCGACCGGTGTCGTCGGTGAAGTTTAAATCTGCGGGGATCTGTGCATCGAGATGTTGTTCTATGCCTACATTTGTCAGGTATGGCGGGCGGGCGTTGGCCGGCGGTGACATGATGCCTTGGGTCATGCCTTGGGACCACGCCTGAGTGGAGGCCAGGGTCAATATCGCCAGCAGTGTTGCTGCGAGTGGAATTGAGTTGCGTTTTCCGGCCGCGGTCCCCACATGGTCTATCTTTAACTTCGAGTTTTGATTCTGATGGTTCACTACTTCTTTTCCTTGTTCTGCTGCGGCTGCGATTTCGATTCGTCGGCGGCTTGCGCGCGGACCGGCAGTCCTCGTTGGACTAAGAGATCCATGGCACGATCGATGGGAACGCGGACGGTACCAGCATTCTTGTCGACGTAGTCGTAGGTGCTGAGAATATCTTCTTCGCGAAGGCGGACGTCATTGAGTTCGGAACGCTCGTTGGTTTCAAGCTGCGGCTGCGGGAAATTCTTCTGGAGATATTTTTCGTAGTCGGCACTTTTGGAATCGGTTTTGTATTCCTCGGGAAGCTTTCGGGTGTCCGAAGGTACGTTCGTTACCAGCGGACTGACGGCTGGTTGCTGCGCCTCGAAGCGACGAGTCAGATGCGAATACACGCCCCGAACTACGAAATAACTCACAAATAGTGCGACGGCCAGACCCAGTATGAAGTACATGACCGCAGCAACACTGATGTCTTTGTGCTCGAAACCACGGTTGCCTTGAGTCGCGGAATGTGGGTCGTGGTTCATGCGTTCTCCGGGATCCCAGGCGTATGCGTCGGATGCGGCTCGAACACGTCTTCGGCCGAAACGTCATATGCGGGAAGCAGCGGCAACGAGGCCAGGTTGCGACAGAAGAAGAATATCCAGATGCAGCCGATAGCGATGGGCACGACGATGTCGGCGATGGTGACGGTGAAGTTCGTGGAGAAGTTCGGCTCGATATTCCAGAACAGATCGACGAAACGCATGAACAGGAGCCAAACGGCGAGCCAGACCAACTTACGAATGTCCCGCTTGAATGGGCGTGAGAGCAGGATGACGAACGGGATGCAGAAGTGGAACAGCGCTAGGAAAACTGCGACGTAACCCCATCCGTGATTGATGCGCTTTAGATAAAAGGTGATCTCTGTGGGAAGGTTGCCGGCCCAGATGATCAGCCATTGCGAGAAATTGAAATAGGCCCAGACCATGATGAAGGCCAGAGTCCACTTGCCGTGATCGTGAACGAAATCCGGCCTCAACATATCGGACATCGGCTTGTAGTCGACAAGGATGCGCTCGACTACGATGGCAAAGCACATCGCGGCGAGAACCTCGCCGATCAGGATGATCAGGCCATAGATGGTCGAGATCCAGCTGGGATCGAGCGACATGATCCAGTCGATAGCGGCGAAGGAGATTGTGAATCCGTAAAGGATCAGGCCTGGGCCGGCGACGGCTTTGAATTTTTGCGTGTTGTCGGGGGCTCCGGGCTTGTCGGTCTGCTTGGACCACAACGAAAGCAGAAAACAGAGCAGGTTCCAGACCGCAAGATAGATAATGGCGCGGATGATGAAGCCGGACGGGGTCAGATAGGACTCGAGGATGAACTTGTGTTTCTCGAGATGCTCCTTGATGTGCGGATCGGTGATCGCATCCGGATGAAGCCAAGGGTACATCTGGTGTTGCAGAACCGCGATGGCGATCGGGATGAACAACACAAACATCACGGGCAGCGTACGCATGGCGGCGCCTAAGATGCGGCGAATCACGGTGCCCCAACCGCCACCGGTGAGGTGGCGGATCATCACGATGGCCATGGATCCGAGCGCGATGCCCAACCAGTCCATGTATCCGAGAAGGTAGGCGCGATAGAACTCTTCCGCGCCATTCTGACGTACGAAGATCAGGATGACACTGATCACGGCGAAGACCACGCCGACGATGAGCGCTCGCTGACCGATCGTTTTGATGACCGGGGGCGCCGACAGGTCGAGATGCTTTGGCGGCGCGCTCATTTCTGACCTTCTTTGTTCATCTCAGATTCTTTTTCCGACTTCTCTGGTGCGAGGATCGGCAGGGTTGCGCCGGATCCGGGCTCGCGGAATTTTGGCGGCTCCGATGGAATCTTCTGTCCGCTGGGTACGTCGTTCGCCGTCGCGTTCTGGCTCAACTGCAGCGCGCGGATGTAAGCGACAATATTCCAACGGTCCTCCGGCGAAATCTGCGAAGCGTAATCCGGCATGATGCCGAAACCATTGGTCATGACGTCGTAGAAGTAGCCGAGCGGAGCCTTCTGCAGGCGCGGGATGTGATATGACGGCGGCCTGCGGGCGAATCCGCGGGAGGGCACGAAACCGTTGCCGTCACCTACACGCGAATGACATGGAGCGCAGAAGATGTCATAGCGCTCACGGCCGCGTTCGAGAACTTCTTTGGTGACCGGAAAAGGCATCACGTCGCCCGGGTTGTTGCCTAATTTGCCGGTATAGAAATAGGTATCGGCTCGCAGATCGCCGCGGGCGACTGTGCCTTCGACCGGCGGACGGGCGGAGCGCTGGTCGGCGTAGAAGTCGCTGCGGGAAAGCGGATTCTGACGCGGCTGGACGTGCATGTCCAGGCGGCAGGCGGTGGTTAGAACTAACACCGCCAGTAGGCAAGTCCCATGTGGGGACGGGCGCCTTCGCCCGTCCCGTCGAGCAGAGCTCGACGGCGATTTCCGTGACATCTCTACCGCTGATTTTTCGAAGATGCGCATTTTAGCTTGGCACCTCCGAGATCGATCTGGGGGCCAAGCCTTCCAAAAACTTGCGCGTGTCGGCCGCGCTGTATTTCTTATCCGACGAGAACACGATCAGAAAGAAACGATCTTTGGATGCCAAAGCGAATCTGGGAACGTTGAAGACCGGGTGATACGGCATCGGCAGGCCATTGAAGGCGAGCATGCCTAAAACCGCCGAAATTCCGGCGAAGAGAATCGTCATTTCAAACGTGATCACGATGAATGCTGGCCAGGAGTGCGGAGGCTTTCCGCCGATATTGAGTGGATAATCGACCGCCGACATCCAGTACTGCATGAGGTAGCCGGTGCATCCGCCGATGATGCCGCCGATGAGCACCGTCAGCGGGACTTCGTCGAAATGCATGCCGATTTCTTCTGCTAGGCCTTCGATCGGAAACGGACTGTAGGCATCGATCTTCTTGTAGCCAGCCTCGTGCGTCTTCTTGGCGGCATCGACGAGCGCCTGCGCCGAATCGAATTCGGCCATCATGCCGTAGATGGGATCGCGCTTGGCCATTACTCTTTCACCTCCGCTTCAGGCAGAAGTGTGCGCATCTCGAAGATGGAGATGGCAGGCAGCACGCGCAGGAACAGGAACATGAGCATCAGGAACATGCCGATAGTGCCTACATAGGTCATGTAGTCCCAGCGCGTGGGGTAGTACATACCCCAGGACGAGGTGAGGAAATCGCGGTGCAAGCTGAGCACGACGATGACGAAGCGCTCTAGCCACATGCCGACGAGGATTACACCAGACACAAAGAAGAGTGCGATCGGACTGGTGCGGAGTTTACGGATCCAGAGCACCTGCGGGATGAAGATGTTGCAGATGAGCAGCGACCAATACCAGAAGGCGTAGGGTCCGTGGAGGCGATTCCAGAGCAAGAAGCTATCGGTGCGCTCGCCGCTGTACCAACCCATGAAGGCTTCAATCCCGTAACCATAGGCGACAATCAATCCCGTCGCGAGCATGACCTTGGCGGAATTCTGCAGATGGCGCTCGGTGATGAAATCTTCTAGGCCGTAAATCTTGCGGATCGGGATGGCGAGCATCAGAACCATCGCGAAGCCGGAGTAGATTGCACCTGCGACGAAGTACGGCGGGAAGATGGTCGTGTGCCATCCGGGGACAATGCCGATCGCGAAATCGAAGCTGACGACCGTGTGAACCGAGAGCACCAGCGGTGTGGCTAGTCCCGCAAGGAGCAGGTACATCGTTTCGTAGCGATGCCAGTGGCGGGCAGATCCGCGCCATCCGAACGAAAGCATGCCGTAGACCATCTTGAGGATGGGCTTTTCGGAACGGTCTCGCAACGTGGCAAAGTCAGGGATGAGTCCGGTGAACCAGAACAATGCCGAGATGGTGGCGTAGGTTGAGACCGCGAAGACGTCCCACATGAGCGGGCTGCGGAATTGCGGCCACACTCGCATGGTGTTGGGATACGGAAACAGCCAGTAGGCGAGCCAGGGGCGTCCGACGTGGATCGCGGGAAAAATTCCGGCACAGGCCACGGCAAACAGCGTCATGGCTTCTGCAAAACGGTTGATTGAGTTGCGCCACGACTGACGGAGTAACAAGAGGATGGCCGAAATCAGCGTGCCGGCGTGGCCGATACCAATCCACCAGACAAAGTTGACGATGGCAAAGCCCCAGCCGATGGGGATGGTCACGCCCCAGATGCCAATGCCCTTGAGGAACAGGTAGCCGATGGCGTAGAGCATCATCATCGTGACCATGAAAAACAGGCCGAATCCGATGAACCATCCGTTCGAGGCGGGGCGCGTCAGAACGATCGCGCTGATCTTTTCGGTGACCGTGCCGAATGTGTGGCCGGGCTCAATTACCGGTGCGCGCTCGAGTTCGGTAGATGATTTGAATTGCTCTGGCATGCGGTAGCTTCCAGCTGCTAGCTTCTAGCTCCTAGCTTTCCAACTCTGGGTTCGGGTTTCTTACTTCGGCTAAATATGTTGTGCGCGGGCGGGTGTTCAATTCGCCCAGCAGGCTGTAGTTTCTGGACTGCGCTTTCCACTTCGATACATTGCTGTTTGGATCGTTGATGTTGCCGAAGATGATGGCGTTGGCCGGGCAGGATTGCTGGCAGGCCGTTTGCAATTCATCTCCGATGCGGATGTCTTTGTTCTCCCGGACCGATGCGGTCTCACTATCGATGCGGCGCTCGTTGATGCGCTGGACGCAGTAGGTGCATTTTTCCATCACGCCACGGCTGCGAACACTCACGTCGGGGTTGCGCATCATCTTGTATTGCGGCGTGTCCCAGTCCTGGAAGAGCAGGAAGTTAAAGCGGCGCACTTTGTACGGACAGTTGTCAGAGCAATACCGCGTGCCCACGCACCGGTTGTAGACCATGTCGTTGAGGCCTTCGGTGGAATGACTGGTGGCACCCACAGGGCAAACGACCTCGCAGGGCGCATTTTCACAGTGCATGCACGGGACCGGCTGCTGAAAGGCTCTCGGATTGTCGCGGTCGCCCTGATAGTAGACGTCGACACGTATCCAGTGCATGTGGCGGCCGAGAAGCGTCTGATGCTGACCGACAACCGGAATGTTGTTTTCCGCCTGGCACGCAACGATGCAGTTGTTGCAGCCCACGCACTTGTTGAGATCGATTGCCATACCCCACTCATACTCATGCTTGTCGTAGTCGTAGTTGGGGTAGAGAGTGTCGTCTTTGGCGGGGCTGCCCTCTTCGTTCGCAAAGTCGGGATGCTTCTTGTATTCATCGAGACTGGCTTCGCGGACGAGCGGGCGATGGTCGCCATCCGGCGTGTCCATCGACTGCATGCCTTGGGTGGAGGCGAGGTCGTAGATTTCGCCGGTCTTGGTGATCTTTACGCCAGAGGCGATGTACGGATTCGCGCTGGTGCGGAGTTCGTAGGCGTTGAAGCCATGTTCTGATCCGACGCGTCCGGCGCGCTGGCGGCCGTAGCCGAGCGTGATGGTGACGGAGTTGTCGGGATGTCCGGCCTGAATCCAGACGGGACCCTTGACTTTCTTACCGTTAAGTTCGAGTTCGACTACATCTTTGCTGGCCAGCTGCAGCCGCTCGGCCATCTTGGGGCCGATCAGGATGGCGTTGTCCCAGGTGAGCTTCGACATCGGCTTGGGCAGTTCCTGCAGCCAGCCGTTGTTGGAGAATTGTCCGTCGTAGATGGTGGGGTCGCGGCGGATGTTGAGTTCGATGGCGTTAGAGTCGGGATGCGGAAGCGGAAAGTTATCCGACTTCGAAGTAACCGCCTTCACCGGAGAAGCAGTTCCCTCGATCCAGCCATCATGCAGTGACTTGCGCCACACCCGTTCAAAGTCAGCCCCGGTGTGTTGCTTCTGCCAGTAGGCGCGAACCAAATCATATCCGGTCGCGTCAGCCTGACCTGAAAGAAGCGCGACAAATTCGGTGGCGCTCTTTCCGTTGTAAAGAGGAGCAATCAGCGGTTGGATGATGCTGACTGTGCCATCGTAGGCACGCGCGTCACCCCAGGCTTCAAGTTCGTGCGTGGCAGGGACATGCCATTGGCATAGGTCTGCGGTCTCGTCTTGGTACAAGCCGTGGTGAACGCGGACCGGAACCTTGTTGCTCTTCATCACCTCGGCGAAGTTCAGGTCGGCGGGCGCATCGTAGACCGGGTTGCCGCCAAGGATGATCAGCAAATCGACCTTGCCCCCCTGGATCTCAGCGACAAGCTCTTTCAACGATTCTGTCTGATTAACCGGATTCGCGTCGACTTGGTCTGTGTAGAAAACCGTCTTGCCAACGTTGCCATATTTCGCGTTGAAATCGTGCGCGAACGCGTGCATCGCGGGAGGCAAATGATCGCCGACGATTATGATGCTGGAGCCGCGATGAGATTCAAGGTCTTCGTGTAGCGATTTTACGAAGGCCGGCGATGGCCAATTCGAGTCGTTATAGAAAAGGAACGGGAATTCAGATGCCTTAACCGAAACTCGATGATCCGCCTTCGCGCCCGTTGAACTCGGGGTGCTCTCGATCACATACAGCCGATTCATATTGCCATCTGGATTGCGTCGGCTGGCGAAGTCGCGGATGTAGCGCGTATTGCCGGGGAATCCTGCGGACAAGACGTCGGCGTCGAGCGAGGCGATGACGTCGGCTTTCGAGAAGTCGTAGCGCGTTTCGACGGGCTGCCCGAACGCCATCTTCGCGCCTTCGAGGACGTTATCGCGATTGAGCGGCTCGTAAACGTGCCACTTCGCCTGCGGATAGAGCTTCTGGAAATTGCGAATCTGATCGGCGAGCGTAGGCGAGGTGACCGTCGTCGTAAGAATGCGGATGCCTGCGCCCTGCAGCGACTTCTGCGCGCTGAGCGGGCCACGGATCGCCGCGAGGAACGCTTGCCACGAGCGGACGTCGCCCATGGAAGTCACCGTCTGCGAGCGGTCGGGATCGTAGAGGCCGAGCAGCGAGGCCTGCGTGAAGATGTCGGTGCCGCCTTGCGAGGCCGGATGCAGATCGTTGCCTTCGATTTTTGTCGGGCGTCCCAGATGGCTTTCGACCAGGACCGGGCTCGCGTATCCGCCAAGCGTGACGGCCGTCGCATAGTACTGCGGCCGCCCCGGAATCACGTTTTCGGGCTGGCGAACGTACGGAACAATAGGCTCGAGCGGGAGCTTGACGCATCCGGTCATGCCGGCGAGGCCGAGCGAGGCGCCCATGACTTTGAGGAATCCGCGGCGCGACACGGTGTCGAGCCATTCGGAGGCGCCTTTGGGAAATTCGCGGTGCAGGGCTTCCTGGAACGCGGGGCTGCCGGCGAGTTCTTCTAAAGAGCGCCAATATTGCGGACCGGCTTTTTCGGCGTTGTCGTGGGCGATGGCGGCGTCGATTTTTTCGCGGACCGTGGCGAGTTCCAGCCGCTTGCTCGGGCAAACCTCTTCGCGCGCTTTAATCTGGATCAGACCGCCGTTTTGTTTTTCGTCGTTCGTCATTCGATGCGAATTTCGTTTCTTTCGCCCCTTCGAGGCTTCCCGTCCATTTCATCCCCACCCACGGCTTGCGCCGTGGGCTGCATTCTTCCGCCGCTGCGCGGCTGCTGCCGGGTCGAGATCAATCCTTAAGTTCGACCTCAACATCGCCAGAACGCGTCGAGCTTCGCTCGACGGACAGCCGACGGCGGCTGTCCCCACATAACACCTCTACCGATGACAGGTGCTGCAGGCAGTAATGTCGCCTACGCTGACCTGGCCGTCCGCAGTTTTCATGTTGCCGACGCGGACTTTGTATTTCGTGATCAGGTAGGCGCCGAGCGCGTCCTGATCGGTGAAACTTTGTCCGTCCACAGTGACCGGGGTATCGGTACGTGGCTGCTGGTAACGCATGTTAAAGACCTGATCGCGTGGGCGGAGATTCTTGCCTGGGTCGCGATGGCATCCCAGGCACCATTCCATCTGCAAGCTTTCTTCCTGATACATCAGCGGCATCTGATCGACCGGGCCGTGACACGTATTGCAGCCGACGCCCTTGGTGACGTGAATGCTGTGGTTGAAAAAAACGAAGTCGGGGAGCTGATTGACACGCGTCCATTGCAGCGATTCGCCGGAGCGATAGCTGGCGCGCACGGGCTCGAGCAGCTGGGCGTTGGTCCAGATCTGCGAGTGGCAGTTCATGCAGGTCTTCGTCGGAGGAATTCCCGCGAAGCTGGAGGTTTCAACTGAAGTGTGGCAGTAGCGGCAATCAATGCCGAGCCCGGCGACATGATGCTGGTGGCTAAAGGGAACGGGCTGGGTTTTGCGGACACCGGCGTAGGTCACAAAGGGAGAGCCCTGAACCAGATAGGCGACTCCGCCCAATGCGGCAACGATAAACACTGCGCCGAAAATGGTGGCGCGGGACAGCGTGTTCGTGCTGCGATGAAAGATCTGCGACATTCTCTTTTGAGATCTGGCTGAAGAGACCCGGCGGAGCAACTGGCTGCTTCCGCCGCTCAGTGCGTCAGTTTAAGTTCCGAGTAAGAAAACCACCCACACGGTTTCCGCTTTGATCGTGAACCGAGAATTATAAATATTTCACGGAGCTTTGTCGCGGAATTTTGAAATTTCGCGAAAGAAAAAAGACAGGACGCGAGTGTTCGATGGGAGAATGTTGAGATTTACAACTAAAAATTTGCTACTCACGTTTATCGGATACCAAATATTTGTCATCCTGACCGGAGCGACGCAGTCGCGGAATCGAAGGATGACAACGAGAAAACTTATCGGAGATTCATCACTAACAACTTCGGTTCGGTCATCTCTTCGATTGCGTAGCGGAGACCTTCGCGGCCGTGGCCGGAGTCCTTGATGCCGCCGTAGGGCATATGGTCGATGCGAAAAGATGGAACGTCACCGGCGATGACGCCGCCGACTTCCAGTTCTTCGTACGCCTGGAAGAGGAGTTTCGCGTCGCGAGTAAAGATGCCGGCCTGCATTCCATACGCAGAATTGTTGACCTGGCGGAGAACCTGATCAAAGTTTGTGTAGGGTTCGACTGTCACGATCGGGCCGAAGACTTCCTGGCAGTTCACTTTCATGTCCGGCTTGGTTCCGGTCAGGACTGTAGGCTCGACGACGAGCTTGTTGCGGTGGCCCCCGCATAGTAGACGAGCGCCTCCGCGAACGGCTTCGTCGATCCAAGTGACGGTACGGATCGCATCACTTTCCCGGATGAGAGGGCCGACGTCGGTGGACTCGTCGAGAGGATCACCTGCCTTGAGCTGTTTCACGCCTTCCACGAACAGATCGGTGAATTTTCCGTAAACCGAGTGCTCAACCAGGATGCGCTGGACAGAAATGCAGGTTTGCCCGGCGTAGCCGAAAGCGCCAGAGACGCAGCGGTCGGCGGCGTATTGAAGGTCGGCGTCGCTATGAACGATGACCGCGGCGTTGCCGCCAAGTTCGAGGACGACTTTTTTCTTGCCGGCGCGGCGCTTGATGTCCCAACCGACGGGGACACTGCCGGTGAAGCTGATGAGCTTAATGCGATCGTCGGTGACGAGAAGGCCGGCGTCATCGTTGGATAGCGGAAGAACGTTGAGGCCACCATCGGGCCATCCGGCCTGCTGCACGCATTCGGCAAGAAGCAGCGAGCAGATCGGAGTTTGCGGTGCAGGCTTTAGGACCATCGGACATCCCGCCGCGATGGCCGGAGCGACCTTGTGAGCTACGAGGTTGATCGGAAAATTGAAGGGCGTGATTCCGGCGACCGGTCCAATGGGGAAGCGGCGCACGATTCCCCAGCGCCCGGCGGTGAATTCCTGCCAGTCGAGGGGAAGAAATTCGCCGTAGATGCGGGTGCTCTCTTCGGCGGCGACGTTAAAGGTGAAGACCGCACGGTCGACTTCGATGCGCGCAGCCTTGATGGGCTTGCCGGCCTCCTGCGCCAGCGTATGCGCGAACTCTTCTTTACGTTGGACAATGAATGCCGAGATCTGGCGGAGAACGCGCTGACGTTCGAAGGCAGGAAGGCGCCGGGTAGTGCCAAAAGCTTTTACGGCAGCGGCAATGGCTGCTTCGGCGTGCTGTTTGCGGCCCTGGATGACGCGGGCGACAACGGTGCCATCGTAGGGAGCACGGACTTCAACTAGATCGCCATCCTGTTGCCAACGTCCGTCCACGAAGAAGCCGTGCGTCGCAACCGGCGCGATCGTCATCTCTGCCATTTTTGCTTGCCCCCAGAAAACAGCTAAAGCAATTATAGGATGCTTTTGTCCTTGGATAAGGTTTAGAAAAAGCACTCACCTCAGGGAGCACAGAGAAACACAGGGGATGCTTATACAATGAGGCGCTGCCATGCGTGAACATCTGACTATCTCGGCGATTTCCGGACTGATTCGGCGGAAGGAGATTTCTCCCGTCGAGATCACCTCGCAGTGCTTGCGGCGCATTGAGAGGCTCGATCGCCCTTTCAACGCCTTCATTACCGTGATGGCAGAATCGGCGCTGGCCGAGGCGCGGGTCGCGGAAGAGGAGATCTCCCGCGGGAATTGGCGCGGGCCGCTGCACGGGATTCCAATCGCTCTGAAGGATCTGATCGACACTGCCGGTGTACGGACCACCTCGGCAAGCGCGTTGCATGAGAACCGCATTCCCGCCCAGGATGCAGAGGTCGTCCGCAGATTGCGTACGGCGGGAGCGGTAATCGTAGGCAAGAACAATCTGCACGAGTTCGCCTATGGCGGAAGTTCGCTGGTCAGCCATTTCGGCGATGTTCACAATCCATGGAATACCGAGCGGATCGCGGGTGGATCGTCGGGCGGATCGGCGGCCTGCGTGGTGGCGGGAATGGCGTGCGCCGCGATCGGAACGGATACTGCGGGATCGATTCGTGAACCGGCGGCACTGTGCGGATGCGTGGGACTCAAACCCACCTATGGGCGAGTTTCTAGTCGCGGAGTCATTCCGCTATCTACGTCGCTGGACCATGTCGGGCCGCTGACGTCGAGCGTTGAGGATGCGGCCATCGTGCTGCAGGCGATTGCAGGAGTTGATCCCGCGGATGTGACGTCGGCGGAAGTTTCGGTCGTGGACTATGTTTCCGGGCTTAAAGAACCGGTTAAGAAGCTGCGGGTGGGAGTGGCCCGGGCACACTTTTTTGAGGATCTCGATCCTGAGGTCGCGTCAGCGATGGAGCATGCCTTGACCGGGATAGAGTCTCTTGCGGCGCAAATCAAAGAGGTGAAACTCGAGATATCGACCGATCGAACGGTGCAAGCGGCCGAATCGTGGGCATATCACGCGGGAAACCTGGAGAAGCATCCTGACGCGTACCAGCCAGAAACGTTGAGAAGGATCCGCACAGGAGAAAAAATTTCGGCGGCGGAATATATTCAACAGCGGCGGCAACTAGAAGATGATCGGCGGAGTATCCGCGAAGTGTTCGCCGAGGTCGACCTGCTGATGATGCCGACGATTCCCATGCCGGCGCCCGCGATTGCAGAATTGAAAGTCAATCCCGAAGCGTTGCGTCCCGCAGAACTGAGACTGCTGCGAAACACGCGTCCGTTGAACGTCTGGGGGCTGCCCGCGATTTCTGTTCCGTGCGGCTTCACGCAGAGTGGACTTCCAATTGGATTGCAAATCGCCGGACCACATTGGCGCGAAGACCTTGTGCTCCGGCTTGCATACGCGTACGAGCAAGCTACAGCCTGGCATAAGCGGCAGTGTCCGCTCGCGTGATATTTGGATTGCCGCAATTGCGGATGCGAACGGTTCTCGACGAGCCATGACATCTTCCTCATCCGTTCGTCTAATCATGCAAGACACATTGAAAACCGTTGTGTCTGATTTCGAAGCAATTCTCATTCTGGAGCTTTGAATGCTGAAGATTCGCGCTATTTTGTCTTCCTTCATTGTTTCGCTCGTTCTGGCTGCTGTGGGCGCGTTCGCGCAGGATGCTGCGATCCAGGAAGGGCACGGGATTGTCGTCGCAAATATCGATCGGTCGGTAAAACCCGGAGATGATTTCTATCGATTTGCCAACGGCGAGTGGATCAAGCGCACAGAGATTCCTCCGGACCGCAGCGGAGTCGACGTGTGGACGAAGCTCACCGACTTGAGTAATCAGCGTATGGCAGATTTGATCAAGGAATTAGCGAGTTCGAATCCGACAGCGGGATCGAACTCACGAAAAGTCGCCGACCTTTTCAATTCCTACATGGATGAGGCCGCGATCGAAGCCAAAGGGTTGACTCCGTTGAAGCCGCATCTGGATGCAATCGCGGCGATTCATAACAAGAAAGAGCTGGCGCGAGCGCTGGGTGCAACTCTGCGCGCAGATGTCGACGCATTAAACAATACGAATTTTCACACTCCGAATTTGTTCGGGATGTGGGTCGCCCCTGGGTTCAACGATTCGGATCACTACGCCGCCTACCTGATGCAGGGAGGTGGAGAACTGCCGGACCGCGAGTATTACCTGTCTGACAGCGAGAGCATGCAGAAAATTCGCAAGCAGTATCAGGCACATGTATCGGCCATGCTGAAACTGATTGGATTCACCGATACGGACGCCCGCGCGAGCCGCGTTCTCGAACTCGAAACTGCGATTGCGAAAGCCCACCGCACGCTCTCGGAGAATGAAGACATTCACAAAGCCAACAATACCTGGAAGCGTACCGAGTTCGCGACAAAAGCTCCGGGGATGGACTGGGCTGAATATTTTCAAGGAGCGGGCCTGGGCCGGGTGGAGAGTTTCATCGTTTGGCAGCCGGACGCATTTCAGGGTGAATCGACGCTGGTGGCGTCGGCGCCACTGGAATCGTGGAAGGATTGGCTTGCCTTCCACTTGGTTGAAGCGCACGCCGGCGTGCTGCCGAAGGCGCTGACTGAGGAACGATTCGCGTTCTTCGGAAAAGAATTGTCGGGGATTCAGCGACAGCGCGCGCGCTGGCAAAGAGGCGTGTTCGTGGTAGACGGCTATCTGGGCGATGCGGTGGGACAAGTCTATGCGGAGCGATACTTTCCTCCGGAAGCCAAGACAAAGGCGCAGGCGATGGTGGCGGGGGTGATTGCCGCGTTCCGGAAGCGGATCGAGGCGCTCACATGGATGAACCCGGCGACCAAGGCGGAAGCGGAAGCCAAGCTATCGACCTTGTATGTCGGAATCGGGTATCCGGAAACGTGGCACGACTATTCCAATTACGAAGTGAAGCCAGACGATGTCTTCGGCAACATCTGGCGGGGAGATCTGTCCGCGTATCAACGCGAGGTGGCGCGACTCGGGAAGCCGGTCGATCGGAAAGAGTGGTCGATGACGCCGCAAACGGTGAACGCCGTGAACCTGCCGCTGCAGAATGCCCTGAGTTTTCCTGCGGCGATCCTGCAACCCCCGTTCTACGATCCACAGGCTCCCGATGCTGTGAATTATGGAGCGATCGGATCTGTTATCGGCCATGAGATCAGCCACACGTTCGACACCGAGGGGAGCGCGTTCGATTCGAAAGGACGAGTCCGAAACTGGTGGACGCCCGAGGATCTGAAGCATTTCCAGGAAGCAACGGCCCGACTGGCGGCGCAATACGACGCATATAAGCCGTTTCCTGATTTATCGATGAATGGCAAGCAGACGCTTGCCGAAAACATCGCCGACGTGGCAGGAATCGCAGCAGCCTATGACGGCTACAAGGCCACGGGTAAAGACGCTTCTACGGTAGATGGCTTTTCGAGCGATCAGCAATTCTTTTTGGCGTACGCCCAGAACTGGGGAGAGAAGCCGCGGGCGGCGGCGCTGCGTCAGCAGGTGTTGACTGATCCGCACTCTCCGGGCGAGTACCGGGCGGACACCGTCCGCAATATTGACGCTTGGTATGCCGCTTTCGATCCGAAGCCGGGAGACACGCTGTATTTGGCGCCGGAGGAGAGGGTCAGGATCTGGTGAGAAAAGCCGGCTTTCGGCTTTCGGCTTTCGCCTTATGAGTCTTGAGTTTCAGCGGTTCAAAAAGAATGATAGGAATCCTTCGACTCCGCGGATTTCGCAGAAAACGCGAAATCCGCTGCGCTCAGGATGACAGAACTCCGTGTGACCGTTAGTCCACCGTTCTTACGTCGTCGGGCAGGGTCAGAATGAACTGGCAGTTTCCTTTGGCGACCGAGCACGAGAGGGTTCCGCGTCGAAGGACTTTCACCGGAGTGTCATCCGGGAAGGTTAAGCGATAGTCGGCGGTGCGCAAGGCATCGGTGTATGACTTCAGCTTCTCATCTCCACTCACCCACTTCACGGCATCGACCTTGGCTTTCTCTCCCGTACCTCCGCTTAGCAGGATGAAGAAATCCGCATTGCCGGTCTCCTTGGCTTTGCCTAAGTCGATGGTGCGGAGGTGTTCGAGTTCTTCTTTGTAATGAGCCACAGCTGCATCGGCTTTTGCTTTCCCACCTGTCAGGGATGCCAAACGATCGTGCGTTTCCGGTATAGGTCGCAGCCCATTCATCGACAAGGCATAGGTACGCATTGCGAGATCTTTCTGGCCCCGCTTCTCGTAAATCTGGCCAAGGTGGTCGCCAACTTCGCCGTGATGACCGAGAGCCCATGCGGCGGCAACGTACTTCTCGGCTTTGTCGAGATGACCTTCTCCGAACTGGACCCAGCCAAGCGTATCCCAGTAAGCGATGAGCGAGGGAACCAGAGGCAGATCCTTTTGCGTGAGGCGCTCGAGAGAAACGTTGCGCAGAGCCGCAGCGGTGGCGGAGACCGCTGACTCCGCGTACTGTTGCGCCCGGTCCAGATGCGAGCCCTTCAGAGAAAGCTGGTAGGCAATGTTGTTCCAGACCAATGGATTGGCGTTGAGTTCGACAGCATGATCGAATGTGGCCAGAGCTTTGTCGTCCTGGCCGAGATTCAGATATGCATCTCCGAGGCTTACTTGCAACTCGGCGCTGTCGGGCGTCAGTGACGCTGCCTTTTCCAGTTCTGGCGCCGCGAGATCGTACTTGTGCCACTCGGCGTACATAGCGCCCAGGTTGGCGTGAGCAAACTTGTCGAGCGGATTATTTTCCAGCTGTTTGCTGAACGCCTTAACCGCTTCTTCATACTTGCGGTCGTTCCAATAAACGCGGCCGAGATTGTTGTAAGCGTATTCGTCGTAAGGATTGACTTCGAGCTGCTTTTGAAATGCAGTAATGGCCTGATCGTCCTGGCGCTGCTGCATGTAGACGAGTCCGAGATTGTTCCACGCAAATTTATTCTTGGGCTCAATTTCGGTGGCTCGCTTGAGCAAAGCTTCGGCTACAGTCAGATTCCCGGCTTCGCCGGCAGCGCGGGCGCTTTCGACGAGTTCGTCAGCCTTCATGTCGGCGGGAGGGACAAATCCTCCGGCAGCGGCGTTTTCGACCGATAGCTCCTGGCCGAGATCGGCACCGACCGCGCGGCGGAAGGATTCGTAGTCAGCCGCGCGAGCAACAGGAAGTTCGTCCTGACGAAGCGTCAGCTTGCGTCCGGCGGTGAAGCTGTTGCCCTGGAGCTGGTAGTTGGCTTGGTATTCCGCGTAGTCGCGCTTCAAAGAGAACGCCAAGGGCGCGTGAGCAGAATACTTCTCCGGCAATTCGAGCTTGATCTTGTAGCTGTATTCGGCTTTGGGACCGAGCTTCAGAGGCTCTGCGTCAGCGTCATCATCGCCATCTCCGACATCGGGCAAGCTGAATTGCACGAGTGGCAAGGTAATTTGCGTCTTCTTCTTCGACCAGTCAAGAAAATTGAGCCGCGAAACGTCGTAAGAAAGAGTGAAGGGCTCACGGGTGGCTGCGGGATCACTGACCTTGAGGTTCGTGACGTCGCCGCCAAGACCGGCATTGATGTTCTCCGCGACGCGCTGCCAGTTGGCCTGCGGAACGCGACGGAACACCGAGCGGAGCAGCAACTCTTCGTCGCCCCGAAATTCGTAACTAACGTGTGCTTCCAGCTTGCCGATTTCGTTGATCTTCCCGGTAATTTCGGAACTCTCGCTATCCGGCGTAGGAGTATCGGCGGGCGTCTCCGCCAGATGGGGCGCCGGAGCATTCGCCATGGTCGCCGGTGGGATCACGAGCGCCTGCTTCTTTCGCAAGGAATACGCCAGGAGGCGGAAAGGTGCGACCTCACTGGTGGTATCCATCCAGACTTCTTTCCCGTCCATGGGCAGCATCGTGATGACATGGTCAAACTGCGATGGCGATGGTAGATCCGGATCGAGCTTTCGGCTGGAATTGATCAAAACAGAATTCGCGTGCAGCCCTTCGGCCTCAAGCAATGAAGCCAGCAGGGTGTGTTTGTCTTTACAGTCTCCATATTGATTGTGCAGAACGTCGGAAGCGGCGTGGGGCTGATAGCGGCCCACTCCGAGCGAGAGGCTCACATAGCGAAAATTCTTGGCAACGAAGTCGTAGAGACCCTCAGTCTTGGCGAGGTCCGTCGTAAGGCCCTTGGTGAGTTCTTCCGCCTTGGCGCGAACTTCGGGTGAAGGCAGGCGGCGGTCTTTCTCCATGCTGGCGTACCAGCGGCCGATCTGCTCCCAGGTTTCGAAGGTCGTGAGTTGTACATCGGGCCGGTCGTCATCGGGCCGACGCTTTTTCTTCTTCTTGTCTTTGTCCTTGGAGTCGTCTTCGCGCTCGAGATGAGAGCTGGCCCAGTGGTAAACCTTGCGGCCATTCTCCTCGGTGATCTTGGGATCCATGCCGGGTTTGCACTTCAGCTTCAGCGAACGGCCGGCGGGGACATCGACATCGAGAGTCTCGTCGAGATCGATATTGCTCTTGTCAAATTCGTATTCGGCCCAGAATTGTCCGGGAGCAAGCGCGGTGTGGATCACCGTGACCATGTCGTATTCGAGGATTTCCCCGGGACGCAGGCCTGGAACGGTGATGTGCTTCTGGCGATAGTCGGTATAGACAGGCGCTTCGTGCTCGATGGGGGCACTGAGATCCTGCACGGCATCGTCGCCTGCCTTGACGGTGGAGCCGTCTTCTTTCAGGACGCGCACGTACGGGATTTCTACGCGTTCGTTGGCGGAGTTGTATCCCTCCTGCAGTTGTCCCCATTGCTGGACACCCGCCTCGCTCTGAACCCGGATCCGGGCAGTCGTCTCTTTGCGGCCAGTACCGTCCGCGTCGAAGCGGTATCGGGAATGCATCTTCTCGACAACAAACGATTCCTGGGAATAGTCGCGCTTGTTTTCAGTTTTGGGCGGAGCGGCCGGCGTGCCAGCGGATTTGTCTCCGCTACTGGTCGATTGGGGGGCCTGTTCGGGAACAGGTGGTGTGGTTTGCGTCGGCTGCTGTGCATTCGCGCCGATCAGGATGGTTAGAAATAAAAGGAACAGAAGACGATCACGCATAAGTTTGTATATGGGCCCTAGTCATTATCCCATGCTGTGGGATGCAAGAGAACGTGGGCAGAGCAATGAGTTGCAGGTTTTCCGGGTGCGTGACTAACGTTCGATTAGGGTGGCGGCTTTTTCGGGCGAGGGAAGGCTGGGAGCCATCGCGACAGCGGGGGGACGATGGGCCACGCGAAAACACTTGTTTTCTCAGCAGTTAAGCAGTTTTAACCCATAATTATGTGATTCTGATCACGTTTTGCTGTTCGGACCTCTAAAAACCGGGGTAAAATGCGCGTCAGAAGGTCCTGCAAGGCTGCGACGCCGTGCAGGCGTGACGCATGAATTACCTGCGCCACGATCTTTCCGCTGGAGGTTTGTGCATGGAAGATCGGGCCCCTGTTGTCTCTCCCACCGACCAGTCGTCGACCACAACGACCTCGATCAAGCATGAAGGCCGCGGAGCATGGGTACTCACGGCATACGGTTTGTCGGGGTTGGCGTTGTTTGGAGTTCTCGCCTACTTTTTCTCGGACTTCATCTCCCACTAGTCCAAGGATGCAGTAGTGAACGGGCGTGCGCGTCCGCGGATGCGGGAGAGGTGTATCTGACACAGCCTTGCGCGATTTCAGATTGAAGATTTTAGATCGCAGACTGACAAATCTGAAATCGAAAATCTGCAATCTACAATCCTTCCCCTTTGCGTCGCTCTCACAGATGCATCCTCGGAACGTGTTACAATGAGCGGCCTTAGGTAGTTGCCTTCGGCGCTCAGTCGTTCATCCCACGCAGATCTTTTTAAAACGGAAAAAGCTGTGCCTAAACCTCCCTCTTCCAGTCCGACTCCGATCACCTACGCCGATGCCGGCGTTGATATCAGCCGGGCGAACCGCACCAAGCAGCGGATCAAGTATCTGGCTCACAAGACATTCACCAAAGGCGTGTTGAGCGAAATCGGGGGATTCGGCGGTCTCTTTGCGGTGGACCGCACCAAGTATACGGATCCGATACTGGTATCGAGCGTGGACGGGGTCGGCACAAAGCTGAAGATTGCGTTCGAGATGGATCTGCATTCGACGGTCGGGGCCGACCTGGTGAACCACTGCGTGAACGACATTGCGGTGCAAGGCGCGGCGCCGCTGTTCTTCATGGACTACCTTGCCACGGGAGTACTCGACCCTGCTGTGGCGGAGAAGGTCGTCGAGGGCATTGCCGATGCCTGCAAGCACAACGGGTGCGCTCTGATTGGCGGCGAGACCGCGGAGATGCCCGGGTTTTATCCGGATGGCGAGTACGATCTCGCCGGATTTATCGTCGGTGTCGTGGATCGCGAAAAGATCGTCACTGGCAAAGACGTCCAGATCGGGGATATCGTCTTAGGCTTGCCATCGAACGGACTACACACCAACGGATATTCCTTGGCCCGTAAACTTCTGTTTGAAGTGGCGCATTATTCGCCCGAGACGTACGTCAACGAAATCAAGAACAAAGTCGGCAACGAGTTAATGCGGACGCATAAGAGCTACTGGTCTGCCGTACGGAAATTGATCGACGGACAGTGCGTGGCGGCGATGGCACACATCACGGGAGGCGGCATCACCGAGAATTTGCCGCGTGTTCTGCCGCGCGGGACCGCTGCGGTAATCGAGCTAGGATCCTGGCCCTCGCTGCCGATATTCGAGCACCTCCAGGAACTTGGGAAAGTGCCGCAGGAAGAAATGCTGCGGACATTCAACATGGGTATGGGCATGTTGCTGGTGGTTCCGGCCGCGAAGTTCAAGAAAGCACAGTCGGTGCTGGAGCGCGTTGGCGAGAAGGCATATACGATCGGCAGGATCGTGAAGGGCGAGCGAAAAGTCAGCTACAGCTGATTGTTGATTTTTGATTGTTGATTGTTGAATGTAACCGTGTTCCCAAATTCAACAGTCAACAATCAACAATCAACAATGCATTCCCTAGGGATTCTTCTCTCCGGCCGCGGGTCTAACTTCATCGCTATCGCCGACAGCATCGATGCTGGCCACATTCAGGAAGCGCGCATCTCAGTTGTTATCTCCAATAAAGCCGATGCACCCGGAATTGCAACGGCTCGCACTCGCGGCTTGAACGCAGTCGTCATTCCTTCGAAGGGTAAAACCCGCGAGGAGCATGATCGCGAAGTAGTGGCTGCGTTGAAGCAGAACGGGGTCGAACTTATCTGCCTGGCTGGATACATGCGTCTGCTTTCACCCTGGTTCGTGCAGCAGTTCCCCCATCGAATTCTGAATATCCACCCGTCATTGCTGCCGGCGTTTCCGGGACTGGAAGCTCAGGAGCAGGCGTTCGCGTATGGCGTGAAAGTTTCCGGATGCACGGTGCACTTTGTCGATGAGGAGCTCGATCATGGAGCGATCATCGTGCAGAAGACGGTGCCGGTGCTGGACTCTGATGATGAACACACTCTAGCGGCGAGAATTCTGGAGCAGGAACACATCGCGTACAGCGATGCAATCAACATCGTCCTGGAACGGGAATTCACGATCAAAGGCCGGCGACTTGTGATGAATGTCACATCTTTGCGGCACGCGCCATAATTACATTTCAGATTGCAGATTTTAGATTTCAGATTTTCTATGGCTCCGCTCTGCAATGCTGACCTTTTAAAGGACCGCACCAAGCGGTTTGCCCTGCAGGTCATTCGATTGTGCCGGACTCTGCCTCGCAGCCAGGAAGCGGGCATTATCAGCCGTCAACTTCTTCGATCCTCCACTTCCGTGGGAGCCAATTATCGTGCTGTGTGCCGAACGCATTCTACGGCGGATTTTGTTTCCAAGCTCGGGATAGTCCTTGCAGAAGCAGACGAAACTCTATTCTGGATCGAGCTTCTAGTGGAGAGTGGCGCGGCATGTCCGGAACAAACCGCTTCAGTGCACAAGGAGGCGAACGAACTGGTGGCGATATTCGTTGCTTCGCTGCGCACAGCAAAGGGTTTGAAATCTGCAATCTGAAATCTCAAATCTGCAATTCCTCCCCATATAATCGGAACGCATGTCTAACTTCGCTCCGGTACACGAACAGCTCACTTATCTGAAGAAGGGCGCGGCGGAAATTATCCGTGAAGCCGATCTGCGCTCGAAGCTCGAGAAGTCACGCGCGACGGGGAAACCGCTGCGCGTGAAGCTGGGCATGGACCCGACCGCGCCCGATCTGCATTTGGGTCACACCGTGGTGCTGCGCAAGCTGAAACATTTCCAGGATCTTGGGCACACTGCTATTTTTTTGATCGGGGATTTTACTGGAATGATCGGAGACCCAACCGGGCGATCGGCGACGCGGCCTCCGCTGACGCGCGAGCAGATTGAGCAGAATGCGGAGACGTACAAGGCACAGGTGTTTAAGATTCTCGATCCCGACAAGACGGTCGTCGATTTTAACCGGCGCTGGTTCGGCTCAATGAGTACGGACGAGTTTGTCCGGCTCGCGGCACGGTACACCGTGTCACAACTGCTCGAACGCGAAGACTTTCACAAGCGCTTTCAGGAAGAGAAGCCGATTTCGGTGCATGAACTCCTCTATCCGTTAGTGCAGGGTTATGACTCGGTCGCGCTCGAGGCGGATGTCGAGTTGGGCGGTACGGATCAGAAATTCAATCTGCTGGTCGGGCGCGAGTTGCAGCGCGCATGCGGGCAGGAATCACAGGTCGTGCTGACCACGCCGATTCTGGAAGGACTCGACGGCGTGCAGAAGATGTCGAAGTCGCTGGGGAATGCGATTGGTATCCATGAGCCTCCGCTGGAGATGTACGGAAAGATCATGAGCGTCTCGGACGAGATGATGTGGCGCTACTACGAACTGCTCACCGACGTACAAGTGGCTGAAATCGAGAAGATGAAGCACGATGCCCACCCGATGCAGGCGAAGAAAGATCTGGCGCGGAGGATTGTGGCGGACTTCCATTCGACCGAGGCGGCGGCGAAGGCAGGAGAGGACTGGGCGAAGCAGTTCCAGAAGGATGAGGTGCCCGAGGATCTGGTAGAGGAAGCGGTAGCGATCGAAACAACACCAGATGGTCGGGTAAGGCTGGACAAGCTCCTGGCGCGCTGTGGCTTGGCCGATTCGGTGAGCGATGGTGTCCGCAAGCTAAAGCAAAAATCTGTTCGAGTGAACGGACAAGTCACAAGCGATCCAATCGCGCAGATCGATCTCTCAGTACCACTCATCCTGCAAGTTGGAAGGAAGATCAAGAGAATCCGGGCCAGTCTGATCGTTGGTGTTCGGCCTATTGGGTAAAACATGTGGGGACAGCCGCCATCGGCTGTCCGGGCGAGCACAGCTCGCCTACTGCTGACAGCTCCCAATTCCCAAGTTGGGAACTGTTTCCTGCAGAGCACCGAAAACCGTCAACTTCCTTTGGATCTTACAGCCTACAATCAAAACCTAGCGGAGCTTCGCTCCGCCGGACAGCCGATGGCGGCTGTCCCCACATGATCCTTCCTGTCTTCATATTTTTTGTATGCCTCAAGCCTTTTATCGACGGCAGCTTCCGCATTTGCAGGTTGATGAGAAGCCGCACTTCGTTACGTTCTCTACGGATCATCGATGGATTCTTCCTGACCGTGCTCGATCGATCGTTCTGGAATGTTGTCTGCACGACAACCAAAAGCAATACGATCTCAAGGCTGCGGTCGTGATGCCGGATCACGTGCATCTGATCTTCACTCCTCTAATCGACTTCGACGAGATGGAAGTCTGGTCATTGGCGAAGATCATGAATAGCATCAAGGGTGCTTCTGCCCACAGGATCAACAAGGCTCTGGGCAGAAGGGGAAGAGTCTGGCAGCCTGAATCATTTGATCATGTGTTGCGATGTTCGGAAAACCTGGACTCCAAAATCGCTTACTTGATGGAAAATCCAGTTCGTCGAGGGCTGGCAAGGAGACCCGATGATTATCCCTGGCTCTGGGAGAAGGCTTTTGTGAATCCCTTTGCACCTCCGCCTCTGTCTGTAACCTAGCTGCCAGAGGGTAAAACATGTGTGACAGCCGCCATCGGCTGTCAGGGCGAGCGCAGCTCGCCGGCTGCCGCCGGCACCCAATTCCCGAGTTGGGAACAGCTGTCAGCCATCAAGATCAAAACGACTTCAGTCATATGGAACTCCAACTCTACAATCAAAATCTGGCGAAGCTTCGCTCCGCGGACAGCCGATGGCGGCTGTCCCCACAGGGTTCGTCTTCACTCCAGTAATTCTGCTACTCTCATCCGCGCACATGCGGGCGGCGGCTATTCTCGGGTTGGGGTGTTCTCCTCGGGAACTGAAACCTTTCCAGGCTGCCAGCCCCATCGACTGGCGGATCGGCATGCCCCGTCCGGGTGATGCCGATGTCATCCTGCTCTTCGGCGGCGACGGCACGATTCATCGGCATCTTGGCCAGTTGGTTAGCCTCGACCTCCCTGTGCTCATTGTGCCAGCGGGCAGTGGCAATGATTTTGCCACTTCCCTGGGGCTGGGACGGGTTCGCGCTTCGCTCTCAGCATGGACGAAGTTCCTTGCTGATGCGAGCAACGTTCGTGCTATCGATCTGGGAGTGATAACGCAACTCGGGCAAGAATCGACTCGCGACTCGCTACTCGCTATTCGGTACTATTGCTGCGTTGCTGGCGTTGGGATCGACGCAGCCGTCGCTGAGCGGGCCAATCGTATGCCGCGTTGGCTACGAGGAAACGGCGGTTATGCGCTTAGCCTGCTTCCGGCTATGTTTACGTTTGCGGCATTTCCGCTAAAGATTCAGGTCCCATCCGATGTTCCTGGCACCGACGGCCAATGGACGACGCGCAGCGACAAACCCACGCTTATTGCGGCATTCGCCAATACTCCGCTCTACGGTGGCGGAATGAAGATTGCACCACAAGCGAAGATGGATGATGGGTTGCTCGATGTGTGCGTGGTTGGCGGTGTGCATCCAGTAAAGCTTTTCAGCGTGTTCCCCACGGTATACGCGGGACGGCACCTCGGAATCAAGGAAGTTGAATACTTTCAGGCGGCGCGGCTGCGTGTCGAAACAGAGCATCCGATGGAGGTTTATGCCGATGGCGAGTTTGTGTGCCGCACACCGATTGAGGTAGCAATTCAGAGCGCTGCGATGCGGGTAATAGTTCCGGATTGAGGTGCTGCTCAAAAATCCGGCAACGAATGGAGGGTGCCGGAGTCAAGCTCGCCTTTGGCTTGACTCGGGTAGTCCGACTGTCAAAAGAGTCATCCCGCTACGCTCGCCCCAAGCCGACGCTTCTCCGGTCCCGAAGGGACCTTTGAGAATAACCCGCCAGTTTACTGGCGGGACAACGCCCAGATGCCGGACGGTGTCCCGGAGGGACACCTGAGCCCACTCAAAACTAGGCGCGCCAGCTCCACACCATCAAAGCCGATTTTGGAGGTTAGAACCCGACGCGTCACCTCGCATCTAACTGGCAAAAAGCGGTTCAATGGTTTACTGACTCTGCCCGGCTTTGGCCAGCTTTGCTTTCATGGGCCTACATGTCATGACATACGCGTATAGCTATTACCGTCACGACATTGTGTTCCTGCAGGAACACTGCGCAGTAGCAAAGTTGGAAAGGCTAACCTAGCCAAAACGGCGCTCGGCGTTTCCGCCTTTGCGGGGCGAACGAATGCGTCCGCCGCTACACGAGCCTTGCCAGGTGCTACACTTTTTGCATGTCAGAACGACGTTCGCGCACACTCCTCTGGATTCTGATCGGCGGTGGAGCTTTTTTCCTCTTCGTGCTGGCCGTCTTCACGTTGGTCTACCTTACCCTGCATGCGAGTGGTGGACAGGCGGGGCTTGGCGGTTTTGGCGACCGCATCGGCGTGGTGGACCTTGAAGGGGTCATTCTGTCGCCACAGCCTGTGGTGAGTGAGTTGAAGAAGTTCGGTGACGACTCCTCCATCAAAGCCATCATCCTGCACGTCAATTCTCCCGGCGGAGGCGTGGCCGCTTCCGAAGAGATTTACCGCGAAGTGAAGCGCATCCGCACGGACAAGAAGAAAAAGATTGTCGTCTCGATCGAGACGGTAGGGGCGAGCGGCGCGTTCTATGTGGCATCCGCCAGCGACAAGATCTTTGCCGACCAGGGCAGCATTGTTGGATCGATCGGCGTTATCGCCCAGTGGGTAAACTACGGCGAACTGTTGAAATGGGCGAAACTGAAGGACGTTGTGATCAAGACCGGTGAATTTAAGGACACTGGAAATCCGGCGCGCGATCTGACTCCTTCGGAGCAGGCATACATGCAGTCGCTGATCGATAACATGTTCGGACAGTTCATTAAGGCAGTGGCCGACGGGCGCGGTATGAAGTACGACGACGTGAAATCGATCGCCAACGGGAAAGTCTGGACTGGCGAGCAGGCACAGTCGATGAAGTTGATCGACACTGTAGGCGATTTCGAGGCTGCGGTGGCGGATACGGCGAAATCGGTTGGCATCAGCGGTGAGCCAACGTTGGTGCGTCCCGAGAAGGATCGCAAAACGCTGCTGGACCTGTTGACTGGCGATGTCTCACAGTACATCCCCAGCCGCGAGAAACTGATGGAGCAGCAAGTCGGATTCTACTACCTGTGGAAGTAAGATTGGCGATTGCAGATTGCAGATTTGAGATTGCCGATTGCGTACTGACGGATGATGCGATTGCGCCGAATCTCAGATCTGCAATCGCAAATCTGAAATCTGCAGTCCTAGTTCCGACCTCTAACTTCTACCTTCTCTCGACTCAAACCCGTAACTTGCATTAAACCCCTGAAATTTGAGAAGGTTATGGATGCTGGCGCGGGGCTTCCCCGGTCGCCGGGAGGTTCCACCGGTACGACTAGCGGTTTGATTTCCTTTACACTCTGGAAGCAAGGGCAGGAAAGGGGCGTTTATGACCAAAGCCGATCTGATCGATGAAGTCTCGCGTTTGGCGGAACTTACGCGGAAAGATAGTGAAGTGATCGTAGAAACGATCTTCGACAGCGTGGTGCGCTCATTGCGTGCCGGCGACAAAATCGAGATCCGCGGCTTTGGCAGTTTCCGTACGCGCCAGCGGCGCCCGCGTGTCGGGCGCAACCCGAAGACGGGTGAGCGCGTGGAAGTGCCCGCGAAGAAAATTCCCTTCTTCAAGCCCAGCAAAGAGTTGAAGGATCTGGTGAACGAGGCGACGGCAACGGCTGCCCCAGCTGCACCGCCCGCTCAGCCTGCGCCGCCTTCTGCTTAGAGTTTAGAGATTGATATAGGGACGTTGCGTTGAAGCAACGTCCCTTTTTATTTGCCTGCGGAAATCTTCTCGGTTTCTTAACAATCTAGTGTTTCTTTTGCAGGTATAAATCCGTCACCTTCAGTCCGAGTTCTGCGGGATCAAGGTCGGCTCGGTTGGCAAGGATTATCACCGTCAACTGATCGTCTGGAAAGCGCTGGATGGTGGTGCGAAAGCCGATGGTTTCGCCATCGTGCCACATGCGTTTGTGGCCCTTATAGGGATCCAGAAACCATCCGAAGCCATAGTTGACATCTTTCCCGCTCCCGAATTTTGCGGGTCCAGCGGAGGGCACGACCGGAGTGAGCGCCAGCCGCATTTCTGCTTCGCTGAGCAGACTGTGTTCGCGAAGAGCGCTATCCCATTTCACCAGATCGTCAATCGAGGTGTAGATGCCTCCGTCTCCGAGGACCGCCGAGGTCGGGCTTTGGTCGGTTTCCTTCCAACTGCCGTCTTTTTGTTTGGTATATCCGTAAGCCCGGTGCGGGACGATGTTTTTTCCCTTTTCGTAGGCGAGCGTGTCGTTCATTTTCAGGGGAGCAAAGATTCTGTCGTGCAGGAACTGCCCGAAGGGTTTCCCTGAAACTTTCTCGACGATCATGGCTAGCGTGGCGTAGCCGGAGTTGCTGTATTGCCACTTCGATCCCGGCGCGAACTGGCCAGCGGTCTGCTGTTCGAGGGACTTCAGCACACCGGCATCGAGAATCTGCGGAATCTGTTCTTCCGGTGTGTTGGGATACTGCTTCATCAGGATCTCTTCATAGTCTGGCAGGCCTGAGGTGTGATTCAGCAGGTTTCGCACCGTGATCGACTTACCGTACTCGGGGAATTCGGGAAAGAGATCCGTAAGACGGTCGTCGTAATGCAACTTGCCATCGCGGACCAGAAGCATGATGCAGGTTGCGGTGAATTGCTTGGTGAAGGATGCGAGCCGGAAATCTGTTTTGGGATCGAGGGGACGGTGCGTGCGGAGGTCGCCGACTCCATAACCCTGGCGGAAGACCGGTTTGCCGTTGTGGACAACGAGAACGGCGGCACCCGGGGCATCACTGGATTTTAGCGATGAGAAGATCGCATCGATCTGTGTGGGTTTGACCTGCGCACTGCAAGTCAGGGCGACGAGGATACTCAATACCAACGAATAAGCGAGCCGGGGTCTCACAATGCACTCCTGCGGATGAAGTTGTACGGATGAACGTCAGCATCATCCGCAAGGCGCCGTTCAGGTGCAACCGAGGTACGAGCTAGTCGCTGTCCGGTTTGGCTCCAGGCAAACGCTTCTTCAGGAACTTGATCTGGCCGTTGTGGTTCGATTCGTGCTCGCAGACGTGGAACCATTTGCAGTAATTGTTGGTCGGTCCCCAAGGGAAGCCCTTGTCGACGGTCAACAGCCAGTCGTCGTCACGCTTCCGGAATTCCGCCAGCGTCTCTTCGCGAGTCTCTTTAAGGACATTCAGGTAATAGTCGAGATCGTGTCCCTTGATGCCCTTGCGGGCGGGCTCGCCGAGTTCCATCGGCATGCCCCACTTCTCCTTGAAAGACTCGGGAAGGTCCTTCAACGCGAGGTTCTGGAAGGTATGCACGTGATACAAGCGGTCGGTCGCCGCCAGATGCAGCAAGAGCGAGCCGATCGTGTTCGAGTTGGCGTCGAAAAGATAGTCGAGATCCTTCTGCGACATGGCCTTCACCGAATTCAGCATGGTAGAACGCATCCAGGTCATCATGGAAACGAGGGTGCCGATCTGCGGAGAGTAGCCTTTCTTCGGGCCGATGATGTTGGCATCGGATTCTTCGGAAACGACAGGTGTAGAAATAAGCGCTAGTCCAGACGCCGCAGTTGTAAGCGCTGCTGCAGTCATGAAGAATTGGCGGCGAGACGGGGCACAGTCGCGCGGGAACATAGGCAACTCCGATCGAAGATTCGCAGGGAGCGAAGTGATCTTACCACGCCGAAGTGTTCATTTTTTTATGCCCGCGACTGCCATCATCCTTCCTGTTTTGCCCTTTTCGGCACGATATGAGAACAACAACTCCGGATGGCAATTCGTGCACAACGGTGAAGTCTCGATGCTCCTCTTCGGAACACCAACCGCGATCAATTGCTGGCGGTTCGCTTCGACTAGATCGAGGAAGATCTTCTTCGGAAGATCGCTGTGACCCGGAGCGCGAGCCGTCAGGAAAAGCAATGGATACTTCTCGCGCACTGGATCGGATTCCTTAATCTCACGGAACAGGCGGGCGGCGTAATCGAACTGCGATTCGAATTTTGTGCGGACCTCTTCCCCTACCTCGTAGCAGCAGCCTTGAATGCCGGGGCCAATCGCCGCTTTCATATCGCGCGGGCTGCTGCCGAAGCAGCGCACCATATCTCCGACGCCTTTTTCGACGATGCGCTTCACGGTTCCGCGCCATCCGGCATGAAACACACCGACAGCGTGGCTTTTCGTGTCGACCAGAATCACCGGAAGGCAATCGGCGGTCTGGATTGCAAGCAGCAGCCCGGGAGTTTCGGTGATCATTCCATCACCGTGCAACGGCTCTTCAGGGATTGAATCCACGCGGCGAATGATGTCGGAGTGAACCTGGCGCAGCGTGATCAAGGGCCAGAAGGTGCCCTTCGACTTGGCAGAGCGACCAGCCGTGACTGCTCCCAACTTCTTGAGAAACGCAGCACGGTTCCGCTCGACCGCAGAATGGGAATCATCTTTCGTGAATCCGAGGTTGAGGTCGGATCGGCCGTAAATTTGCGAGAAGCCTCCAATGCGTGTGGAGAATCCATGCACGAGCCAGGGGAGCCGTTTCAGCCCTGAGGTTTGAAGAATATTAAGAGTCTTTACACGAACAAGGATGGGCACGCTTCCATGATAAAGGACGGCATATACCTACGTGCCTTGGGAAGAGTTCCAGCAGCAGATATTCTCGACTTGAGGCAAGACCATGTCGACAGCTACGCGCGTGTTTCGGTGGACCGAGATGTACAGCGTCAATATCGCCGCTCTTGATCGGCAACACATGGACTTGATCGAAACCATCCACGAACTTGAAGTGGCGCTCCGCGCGGGAGAGGGCAACGGCAGCGTCAACGATGTTCTGGAAAGACTAGTGAACTATGCCGACGTGCACTTCTCAACTGAGGAAGCTTTGATGCAAGAACACGGGTTCCCGGGCCTGTCTTCTCACCGCGCTCGCCATGACATATTCCGGAAAAAGATTGCTACCTTGATCGAGGACTTTCGTGCTTCGAAACCCGGCGTTCCCGTATCCCTGCTACTTTTCCTGCAGACCTGGCTCAAAGATCACTTGCTCAAGACCGACAAGCTTTACAGTGCGTATCTCAATGCACGAGGCGTGCGATAGGTCAATATTTCCAGCTCTTCAGGTCCGCACCCGCCGGCGCCGTCTGTTCCATGTGCTTCACCATCTCTGGCCAGTAGTGCTGGTTCAATCCGGACGCTGGGTCGATATCTCCGGCGTAGCAGTGCGGCTTGCGCATGCCAAACTCGAAGCTGCCGCGATAATAGGGATCGGTCGTGGTGTCCATAAAATCCTTCAACAGGTGTACGGCTCGATCGAGGTAGAAGGTGTCGGCCTCGCCCACCCAGAAATGCAGTTTTCCGGCAAGCTTCGGGCCGAGCGTCTTCCAGTCGCGTTGCATGATCGCGCTCAAGTCGTAGTGCTCTTTCCAGTACTTGGCGACTTCGTGATCGATCTCTCCGGTACGCTTGTCAAAAATACGCTTGGGATATCCATCCGCCCCGACAGAACTGAAGACAGCCTCCCAGGTATCGAGTTGCTCGCCAGAACGGCCGTGTGTCCCTTGTACGAATTCGTAACGGTTCATCTGCTCCATCGTCGACAGGACGAGTCCGTCGGGCTGGCGAACCGACGGACGCGGCACTCGGCCGAACGGACCATCGATCCAGAACGCATTCTTGTCCTGGTAAAGGTTCATTGTCATGTAGGCGCGGAAGTCGACCACGTCAGGACAGAAAACCCACGCCCCGTTATAAAAGTCTGGATAGAGGACTTGCGATGCCAGGCTCTCCCATCCTCCAGTGGAACCGCCGTAGACGGAGCGAGCCCAGCCCTGACCGATCCCACGGTATTGCTTCTCGATGTAGGGAATCAACTCCTGGGTGATGGCATCCCCATAGGGTCCGACGTTTTCGGAATTTACCGCGTAGGAATCGTCGAAGTAGGGTGTCGCATGCTGGATTGACACCACGATCACGCGGGGCACGCGCCCTGCAGTCCAATCCTGGTAGAGCTTGTAGCCGTTTTGCGCGACGCGGAGTTCGCCTCCTTTGAGTCCATCACTCGGCGGGGTTGTACGAAACGCAACGATCCCGGGAAGATCTCGATGAAAGTGGTCCTGCGCAACAATCACGGGGTAGCGTGCTTCCGGATGCTGCTCCCATCCATCGGGTAACAGGATCACCGCACCGAGATAGGTGGGCTTTCCCCAAAACTTGGTAAGCAGATCGCTTTGAATGCGGATGTGCTTCACCCACTGGTTGTCTACGATTTTGTGCTCGTCGTTCGCGCCGCTCCAGCCTGCCATCTTGTCGGCAACGCTTGGGTCTTGCTCGATGGTGGGGTTTCTTAGATTGAGCCGGATCGTTACGATCTGCGGAGAGTTCGGATCGAAGTGGATCTTTTGCGGCTTGCTGAAGAGATTGCCGGGCTTGGTCTGCCAGTGCTGGCCCTCGCCCTTATCCGGAGGCAGCTTCACCGTGCGTCCATTGCCCAGGTGAAAAGTGTCATAGAGGTTGAGCACCGCTTGCACCCAGTAGTCTCCGGCAGGAACGTCATTCAGACTCTCTGCAGGGTAGCCCAGTGTCGAGGGATCGATCACGGCGGGAGTGCCCGGAGCGAGTGCGTCTACGTCGACTCCAAACATCTGTTGCGATTGCGCCGTCATGAAGCTGATCTGGAAGCGAGGTTCGGGGTCGTTGTTCTGCGCAAGGACCAGCATCACGTGGCCATCGAGTGGAGTTGCGTTCACTTCCTTGGGGAACAAAATCTCGAAGCGGTTGGCGGCGGGCTTGGGCGGATTCTTCTTGCTAGCGGCGTGCGCGGGTAAGCACAGCAACGCGGTGAGTGCGAGTGCAAGACGCAGATTCTTCAAACGAGTCTCCTTGGGCGAAGGGCAGTTTATAACACCGTCTGCTTGCGCGTCTTAAGTCAGCAATGGATTGTCTTGCATCGTAATGCCACCACCAGACAGGCGTCATCCCGACCGGAGCCGTTTTACAGGCGCAGGGAGGGATCTCCCTTTATCCATGCTCGAAATGTGACTTGTGGCCGGGAGATCCTTCGCTCCGCCTGAACTGCGGCTCCGCTCAGGATGACCCCATCGGGGGTGCGAGTCGACTCGGGCTTGCCGGATTGCCGCTAGGCTCACGCTCCGATATAGTTCTAGCTATGTTTGAGAACTTTACCGCGACTGACAAGTGGACGAAGAAACAAGTCCACTGCGCCTACCAGTGCCAAATTGTGGCCATTGCCACGCGTCACGCCGACGCTGTGGATTACAAATTCCTGGTGGGCGGGCGCAAGGTTTGGGTCGCGCTGCCGCATCCGGCATGGGTGGAATACAAGAACCGCACGGGAAAGACGATTACCGACTCGCTTGCGGTTGAGATTGCAGGACACTATCTGAAGACGGCATTGGAATCGGGCGAGGGCTTAGGCCGCGAAATGTATTCCCTCACCGTCGATGAGACCCTCGCACATCTGGACGCGGCTGTAGCAGAGATGGAAGCACAACCTGCCTAGCGCTCCGCTGTCCTTTGATCGGTAAGTTGTATTCGGTTTTCCTGACGTCCGTAGCGCTCAGAGACTCGCTCGCTACGGCCTAATTCCTTCCATTTCATAGAGTTGGCGACAGTACACTGGCCGCTGGACCGATGTCCTTCGGTGACGCTGATGTCCCGCCGATCGATCGTATTCTTGAACGAGTGACGGTGAGGGCCTTCGTAGCAAATGGAATGTCCGCATTGCCATAACCAAGTCCGAACGCACGCCAAGAAATGCCAGAAGTGCGGCGGGGCGATTCCTTCGGGACAGCACCTGTTGGAAGAGTGCGGACTGACTGATCCGGCTCCTGCCGCTGCTTCCGCTGAGCCCACCTCATCAGTTTCTTCTTCTTCGAGCAGCCGGTTTCGTCTGGCGAGACTCGGTGACCGGTTCATTGCCTTTGTGCTGGATATCGCGCTGCTATTCGGCCTTTTCGCGATCGCCGACGCTTGGGTGTTCATGCGATGGGGTGTGTTGGAGGGCAACGAATTGCAACTCACAGCTGCGTCACTGGTGATTGCCTTGACGCTGAACACTGCTTTGCTCTTCCTCTACGGCTGGTTGCTGGAAGCGGCGTTCGGCGCCACTTTGGGCAAGGCACTTGTGGGAATTCGCATCGTACGGACCTCAGAGCGTGGACGATTGTCTGCCTCGGCTATTCGCAATGTTCTGAGAATCGTCGACGGCTTTGGACTATATCTGGTGGGAACTGCGGTCGCTGCTTGCTCCAACGTACGCCAGCGGATAGGCGACATTTGCGCTCAAACGGCGGTAATCGAGGGAGAATTTGGGATCGGTGTACGACTGAGTGCAATGGTTCTATGGGTTGCGACTCTTGCCGGAGCAGTGTGGGTCGTGCCTCGCATTTGTTCGACGAATAGTTCCTTGCACACGCCCTATCTAAACCAAGTAGTCGTCCGCATCGGCCAAAATGAAAATTCGGTATACGTAAGGATTGCCGGTGTCACGCTGGACATGCATTACCCTGGCGATCCTGAACACGAGCTACGGTCTTCCGCCAGGTAAGCGCAAGCGGACGATTACGATTTAACTTGTTTACCCCGGTGGGAATTTCTGTCGGTCGCCGCTAGATCACCACCGCTTCTTTGTACTCTCCGAACACGCCCCGCATGGCGTCGGAGATTTCTCCAACTGTTGCATTAGCCTCAACGGCGGCCAGAATGCGCGGCATCATATTCTCCCCTGAGCGTGCAGCGTCTTCGACTGCTGTCAACGCCGCCTTCCACGGAGCTGCATCGCGCTTCGCTCGTAATGCGCGCACGCGCTCGACCTGCTTCGGTTCGAGCGCGGGATCGATGCGCTGGATCGGGATTGGCTTCTCTTCTTCCACTTCGAAGCGGTTCACGCCAACGACGATCGAGTCCTCGCTGTCCACTTGCTGCTGGTATTCGTAGGCGGCGTTCTGGATTTCCTGTTGTACGAAACCGCGCTCGATGGCCTTCAGCATCCCGCCGAAAACCTCGATCTTGCCGAGATACTCCGCCGCACGCTGCTCGATTTCATTGGTCAACGTTTCAACATAGTACGACCCAGCCAGCGGATCGATCGTCTGCGGAGCACCCGACTCATACGCAATGATTTGCTGTGTGCGCAAGGCAATTCGCGCCGCTTGTTCCGTTGGAAGGGCGAGAGCTTCATCGAATGAATTCGTATGCAGCGACTGCGTGCCGCCCATCACTGCAGCCATCGCCTGAATCGCGGTGCGGACGATGTTGTTTTCCGGTTGCTGCGCAGTCAGCGTCGAGCCTGCCGTCTGCGTATGGAAACGCAGCATCCACGAGCGGGGATTCTTGGCTTTAAAGTGTTCTCGCATGATCCGCGCCCACATGCGGCGGGCGGCGCGGAATTTCGCGACTTCTTCCAGGAAGTTGTTGTGGGCATTGAAAAAGAACGAAAGCCGTGGTGCAAATTTGTCGACGTCGAGTCCGGCCTTGATCGCAGCCTCGACGTAGGCCATTCCGTTTCCCAGTGTGAATGCGACTTCCTGCACCGCGGTCGATCCGGCTTCGCGCATGTGGTAGCCGGAGATGGAAATCGTGTTCCAGTCAGGAACGTTATCGTTCGCCCAGGCGAACATGTCGGTAATAACCCGCATGGCCTGATGCGGCGGGTAAATGTAGGTTCCGCGTGCGATGTATTCCTTCAAAACATCATTCTGCACGGTGCCGGAAAGCTTGCGAATGTCGGCGCCTTGCCTCTTCCCGACGGCCACATACAGCGCCAGCAGAATCGATGCGGTGGCATTGATGGTCATCGATGTCGAGATCTTTGTCAGATCGATCCCTTCGAACAGGCGCTGCATATCTTCGATCGAGTCGATCGCGACCCCAACTTTGCCAACCTCGCCCATCGCGAGCTGATGATCCGAATCGAGGCCGATCTGCGTGGGAAGATCGAAGGCTACCGAGAGGCCAGTAGTCCCGTTTGCGAGGAGATATTTGTAGCGCTTGTTTGATTCTTCGGCGTCGCCCATGCCGGCGTACTGGCGCATGGTCCAGAGGCGGCCGCGGTACATGGTGGCCTGAACTCCGCGCGTGAAGGGATATTCGCCGGGATAGCCTACGTCAGATTCGTAATCACTGGCTTTGAGATCCGCAGGAGTGTAGAGCGGCTTGACTGGAATATGCGACGAGGTTTCGATCTCGTTTGCGACTTCCGGCGGCGATTTCAGCTTTTCCGACATTACTCTTCACATCTGACAAATGCGAAAAACCACGAAAGCCCCTAAGCTTCACGAATGATCCCTGAGATCACGGGCGCTGACTTTTTCTTTTTACGCGCCAGAACGAGCTCAGGCCGAACCAGGCAAAAGTCAGCGTGAAGCAGACGGCGACCGCGACGCGGCTGGCGGTTGTATGACCTGCAGTGTATTTCCCGTACTCCCGGATCAATGCCACACCGCCGATGAACGCCATCGCCAGAAACACTGTTCCCGTAACTTCAAGCCATAGGAGATGAAGAATATGCGCGAAGGAACGGGCTGTAGCCCCCACCGCACTCACCAGGGCGTTGACGCGGCGGCTGCGGCTCGCCATATCGCGAACCACGCGTAATCCCAACCCGATCTTTCGTAAGCTCGACAATTCGCTCACGGCCTCGATTTTAACAGCCTCCGGCGCTACAATGACGCAAACGTGCCGCGGCGGTGAACCGTTCCGTACGGGATGGCATCTGATCTAAGTAAGGTTGGCGACCTGATTCCGGGAGGCTCAGTGGATCCACAACTCAAGCAGCTCATGAAAGAGCTAGGCGACGCCATTAACGAATCTCTTTCAGATTCCGAGCAGATTTCTGAAGTCGTATCTCGAATCAAAGAAGGCGGTTACGATATTTTCCTTGTTCTCGAAGCTACCATCGGCGTCAGCAAACAAGGCGAAAAGGTCCCGGACAAAACCTCGCTTGTGACCACGATGTCGTCCAATCCGGAGTTAAAAATCAGTGATCAGGATTTGAAGTTCCTGAAATCCCTGCGCATCAAGATCGACGAAGAAAAGCACGACAAGGAGAAGTAAACCACCCACTCAGTTCAGAACCCAGTCAAGCAATTGCCCCACGGCACGGTCGGCTTCGATGATCGAAGACTTGTGATCGGGCATCCCCGAAAGATCGACATTCGCAAACGCAATCCTGCCAAACGGTGCCGCTCGAAGAACGTCTCCCGGCGCGGGTTTTCCGTCCTTCCCAAAGTAAAATCCGGGAGCAGGGCTCGCATAAGCGTGTCCCCAGCGGTTCAGGATGATTCCCGCGATGTCGCGCGATGCGTCAAAACCGGAGCGAGCAAACATAGCGGTAAATTGCTGACGGATCTGCCGCTCATATTCGCGGAATGGCGTACCGATCATTTCCGCGCGGCCCAGATGCCCTTGCTCTTCCGCAGTATGTCCCGGACGCGAGTACAAAACTTTCACTGTCAGAACAACCGGGGAGTCGGGGCCAACGGCCGGTGCATCGGCGCCGCAAAGCGCCAACTTGCGCACTTGCAGGAAGCTTCCAAGCCCTTCAAACCACTGGCAACCCGAGATACCCAGCTTGTACAGGAATCGCCAGTTCCTGACAGCGATGTTCGCCATCATGCAAGGGGAGCGGTGGAATTCGGCGTAAGCCCGCTTGCGGTCGTCCGGAAGATCGCGAACGATGTGCTTCGTCGTCCAGCTTCCGCCCGCCATCACGACCGAATGCGCACGAATTCGGAAAACCTTACCGCCGCGGGTGTAGAGGATCGTCACAAACTCGGACTTCTGCGGCTCACCGTCGTGCTTCACCCACACAGCGGTCGAATTGAGCCGAATGCGAACGTTTGCTCCAGTGCGATCGAGCGCGTCGAAGTTGATGTTGTTGCGGCAAACATCTTCCAGAGAGTGCTCACCCTGAATCGATTCGGGGATCAATGTCTTCACGATGAGCCGGGCGATGCCGCTGTTGCCGTCGGGAAACATCTGATTCCCCTCATCCAGCGTCGGACCGAACGCGTCGAATGCATAGGCGGTGTATCCAGAAAGCGCGTCTGGACCAAGACCGAATCCTCCACCTTCGTCCGGCGTTAGAAATGTGCGGACCGTTTCGCGGCTGATGCGGTACTTCTCCATCAAGTGCTGCTCGAGCGTGATGGTATCGAGTCTTCGGGAGATGGCATCGCCTCGATATTTCGGAACTTGCGCCGGTGGGGTAGGGGATTGTGTACGCAGCAATTCTTCGCGCGCCTTGGCCGAAATCGGAGCTCCGTCTAATTTCTTGCCCCAAGGATCTGTGAGCCATACTCCCTTCGCCCGACCGAATTTCGCTCCGAAATAAAGTCCGTAGGGCGCCCCGCCCAGATACGGGGTCGTCGGCAGTTGGATCTCAGGGTCCGAACTTCCCCACTTCTGATATTCGAGCCGCGGTACTTTCAGCCCGATTGATTGGTAGAAGCGCTCGATAAAGCTTTGGGGATAGTTGACCTGAAATAACGCTGAACCTTGATGTCCGATCAGACGGTGGCCGTCAACCAGGAATTCGTTACGCTTGGCTTCGCCGCCGAACACGGGGTGATTGTCGAGCACCAGGCAGTTTCTTCCTTCACCTGCCTGACGATGAAATATGAGCGCCGCGGCGAGACCGCTGATCCCACCTCCAACGACTACGCAGTCGTAGACTTCTCCCGTGTCGACGACATCCGCTGGGATACCTTCGAACTCTCCGTCGCGGATGCGATGACCGGCTTCGAGAACTGCCTGTGTGTTGCCATTCGAATTCGCGTAGTCGCCAACGCCTCCGTACCCGGTCCAGTCCTCCCCCTCACCTTCAGCGGACTGACTCGTATTCCGGGCAAGCAATTGCGCTGGCGATACCGGATTGAGCAGCAGACTTCCCGAGGCCAGCAGAGTCGAGTTCAGAAAATCACGGCGGGTAATGTCCTGATTGAGGCCTAAAGCTTGATCTGTGTTCGAGCTCGCAGGTTTCAATCCGATGCCGTTCGAATGAGCAGAATCTTTTCTTTCCGCCACTGATCCTCCTGCCCTTGCACGCATTTTTGATCTAGCATTATACGAATCATGTTTCATTCTGGGTCGCTAACAGCAACCTTCTTTGCTTGTGCTACCATCTACTGTTTTTTCTCTCCGCATATCCCGTGCGGAAGGTGAAAATTCTGGTGGAACTCAGGCGAAGCGGTGGAATCTGAGGTTCGTGATGAAGGACACACTCGGGGTTCTCCTGGCAGGTGGGGTGGGTGAGCGGCTTTATCCTCTAACTCGCGATCGCGCGAAACCAGCAGTGACGTTCGGAGGTATTTATCGCATTATCGACGTCACTCTTTCCAATTGTTTGAACTCCCATCTGAGGCGCGTTTACATTCTCACTCAATACAAAGCACTCTCCTTGAACCGGCACATTCGTGAGGGATGGACCATCCTGGGGCGTGAAGTAGACGAGTTCATCGAAGTACTCCCTCCGATGAAGCGGGTCAGCGATCAGTGGTATCAGGGCACGGCAGACGCGGTGTATCAGAACATCTATTCGATCGGATCGGAGCAACCGAGATACGTTCTCATTTTGGGCGGCGATCACATCTACAAGATGGATTACGGCAAGATGCTGAAGCAGCACCAGGACTCGGGTGCCGATATCACTCTGGCAACGATTCAGATAGACCCGGACCAGACCCATCACTTCGGCGTGGTGGATGTGGACAACAACGGACGCGTCAATGGCTTCGAGGAGAAGCCAAAGTACACGCAGTTGCGGTCTCCCCTGAATCCTGCCAAAGTCGGCGGATCGATGGGCGTTTACCTTTTCAATGCCGATGTGCTGATCCCTGTCTTGCTCAAAGACGCAGAGGATTCGCGATCGAGCCACGATTTTGGAAAAGACATTCTCCCGAAAATGGTCGATGACTATCGCGTATTCGCTTACGACTTCGTCGACGAAAACAAGAAGGAAGCGAAATACTGGCGCGACGTGGGCACACTCGAGGCCTATTACGAAGCAAATATGGACATAGTGTCCGTGTCGCCAATCTTCAACTTGTATGACGAAGAGTGGCCCATCCGCACACACCAGCGGCAGTATCCTCCGGCTAAATTCGTTTTTGCCGAGGCAGGACGAACTGGCACCGCCCTCGATTCGATTGTCTCGAACGGCTGCATTGTGTCGGGAGGAATGGTGAAGAATTCGGTGCTGTCGCCTGACGTTCGCGTGAATTCGTATTCGGAAGTGGATCAGTCGATATTGTTCTCACATGTCAGCGTCGGCCGTCGATGCCGCATCCGAAAGGCGATTCTCGACCGCGATGTGCATATTCCGGAAGGCACGACGATCGGCTACGACGCGGAAGCAGACCGGCAGCGATATTTCGTCACCGAAAGCGGCATCACGGTTGTCACGCGCGACTATTCCCTGTTCGAGAATCCTGTGACCGTCGACTACCTCAATTACTACAGCGAGTAGACTGTCTCGATTGAGTCGGCACTTCGCCGTCCTCGCCTTTGCATCCGAGAGAGCACAGCTTCACGACGCTGCAGCGGAGGCAGCTGCGGCCGCCTCTTCCGCTTGCCGCACTCGGTAGAGCGCAAACAGGATAAGGATCGACAAGCGATCGTTCGCAACGGCTGCTTCAGGATCAATCTCGACAGACTTCTCCCGCGTGTGCAACTCCAGCACACGCTCTCCGGCTTGTGTCACGACTGTCCACACTGGATGCCAGATTCCACGTGTGACCATGAGGAATGCCTGTCCATCGGCGAACAGGATGGAGCCCTTGCCGCCCCAGCCCCACTTGAAGACCGCGATTTGCTGTTGCGACGATGCTTCGCGGATTTCCCCCTTGTTGCCCCAAAAGCCTCCTCTGCGAATGATCCAGCTCTCGGTGGAAGTTGTCGCGATGAAGTCGGACGACCACACACAGGGTCGCTTCAAAGTTGCGATGGTAGTGTGGTTTTGCTTGAGTTCGAATCCACGCCAATTTGCGGAAAAGGTGAATTGGCTCGAAACGGCGGTTGCGGTAGGAATCATAAACACCTCCGAAAAGGTATCTCGATCCAAGTCCATGCTAGCACCGTCTCGTTAAAAATGGGTTAAAGTGAAAACCCTTTGTGCTGAATAAGCTGCGTGGTGCTACTGCTCAATTTCATTGCTACCGCAAAAAATAAAGGCATCCCAACACGTCAGGATGCCTTTTTCGTGCGCACTTCAACTTTGGCCTACTGTGGCTTGTGGTTGTCCTCTTCCTTTTGCGGACGGTTGGGCTCGCGTTTCTGCGGTGGAGGAGCCTGCCGGTTCTCTGGTGGTCGCGCCTGCCGCTCGGTCTGAGGAGGCGTCTGCGGCCGCGCAGGTTCGGTTCGCGGTGCGGGTTCATTGCGCTGTGGCTGCGGACGACTCGTTTCCGGCCGATTCTGTTGCTGAGCATTCGGCTGCGGACGATTTGTCTCCGGCTCCCGCTGGTTACGATTGTCCGGCTGCGTTGGGCGACCTGGATTTTCATTGCGCGGCGGTTGCGCCGAACGGTTCGGCTCGGGACGATTCGTGTCAGGACGATTCGTTTCCGGGCGGTTATTTGGTGAAGGCTGATTCATATCCGGACGGTTCGGCTGTGCCGCGGGCGGACGATCATTGCGAGCCGGCGGTTCAAACGGATGGTTGTTGTCGGGCCGGTTGTTATCAGGCCGGTTGTCCGGACGATTATTCTCCGGTCGATTGTTAGGAGTCGGCTGGTTCGCCTCTGGACGATTCGGCTGATTTGGCTCGGGCCGATTCGGTTGCGGTTGGTTGGGCTGCGGCCTGTTGTTCGGCTGATTTAGATCAGGACGATTGTTATTGGGCTGCGCCGATGGCGGACGATCATTGCGCGCGGGCGGTTCAAACGGACGATTCGGTTGATTCGCCTCCGGCCGATTATTCGGTTGATTTGGTTCCGGTCGGTTGTTGGGCTGATTCGGCTCCGGCCGATTGTT